>F241_Great_Cormorant__coassemble_622_pt1 | contig 18829 bp, 17 predicted proteins | sample F241_Great_Cormorant__metabat2_high_PE_009 | metagenome-assembled genome bin F241_Great_Cormorant
AATTATTAGCTGTATGTACTTAACTTGAATGCAATACACAATTATTAGCTGTATGCACTTAACTTGACTACGATATTGATGAGTTCACCATTACACAAATAATTATATATAAAAGTTCTGTCAATTCTACGCTACACCCCAATATGTCACCTGTCAAACCATCAATTTTATTATATACCTTTCTTTTAAACACAAAGTATATAAATATTGTCAATATAAAAGACACCATAGAAGATATTATTGCAAGGTTTAATCCCTTAACGATATAACTACTAAAAAATACCACTGCATATGTATAAGCAATCGATATTATAAGTGTCTTTGTATTACATTTTCCTATAAATAATTCTCCCATTCCATTTTTCCTTGCAGACCTTGTTTTATACGACAAAACAACTGGCATCAATCTAGATATAATCGGTATCTGAAATATCAAAATATCAATTCCATTTACGACTGCCAAGTAAATGAATAGAATTTTACCAATTATCAAAAATACAATGGATACAACACCGTTTGTTCCCATTGTAGGATCCTTCATTATTTCAAGTATTCTCTCCTTAGATCTATAACTAAAAATTCCATCAAAGGTATCACCAAATCCATCTATATGAAGACCTCCAGTAATCATTGCTTCAAACAATACTACTATGAATACAATTCCTATCACAACCTGTATCCCAATCAAATTATATAATGAAGCATAAACAAGATACATCAACGCACCTATTACCACACCGACCAGAGGAAAATATACCAGTGCTTTTCCCATATCATCAACCAAATCAAGATCTTTTTTTATAGTTATCCTAGTTAAAAACTGTAATAAGTTTAAAAAATAATTCATAAATTCTAATATCCCATCTACTTTATTTTCATAGATACAAATGACACTAACATATCTACTTTATTTTCATAGATACAAACGACACTAACATATCTACTTTATTTTCATAGATACAAACGACACTAACATATCTACTTTATTTTCATAGGTATGGACGACACTACCATGTATACCTCATCCGATTTTGATGCAAGTATCTTATTTACATCTCCACATATCTGTGCAAACATTCTCGTCATCTTATTTCCACTTATTCCACCCAAACCTATTTCATTGGTTACAAATAAATAAACATCCTCGGTTTTTTTTATCTCCAGTAGAGTTTTTTCAATTTCTGATAAAATTTTACTCCTTATATCATCTATTTTAGAATATATATCTTTCTCATCTATAAAAGATAAACTACCTTTTTCAAACTGAGATTTATCTATGAAGATGTTATTTGAAACTAGCATTGTAATGCAATCTACTAAAACTACCTTTTTTGTTGCATATTCTGAATTTATTCTCTCGTAATCAGATTTGACTACTTCTATTAAAGATAGGGGGGCTTGTATATTGTGCCACCCCTTACCTCTTCTTTTTTCTATATGTAACCTTATCTTTGTCTTCATTTCCTCATCATATGGTATTGATGTTGCAACGTAAATAGGATTTGTAGAATTATATTGAGATTTTTTTAAGGTAATTTCTTCTGCAAAATCACTTTTTCCAGAATTTATACCTCCTGTAATCATTATAATTTCTGCCATCTTTCCTCCTACAAACTAATCTATACCTGGTCCCATATGATTTCCTATTTCTTCTTCATCAAATTTAGCCATATGATTGTATGTATATACAGCTGAATCTATAAGACTCATCATCAATGCGGCACCAGTACCTTCTCCCAATCTCATATCCATATCTATATATGGCTTTATTTTCAAAAGTTCTAAGGCTGTTTCAGATCCTTTTTCACTAGATTTATGAGAAGGAATTACATAATCCATACATCTAGGGTTTATTCTATATGCTACTAAGGCTGCAGAATAAGATATATAACCATCCAATACAACAGGTATTCTATTTGCTGCACAACCTAGGATAACTCCTGCCATAGCTCCTATTTCGTAACCACCTATTTTTGATAACATATCTATACTATCTGTAGGATTAGGGTTGTTAATCTCTATTGCATGTCTTATTACATCTGCCTTATGCTTTAATTTGTCCTCACTCAACCCAGAACCGACATCACACAATTCTAGGGGATCCTTTCCTGACATTACAGATACAATGGCTGTAGCAGGTGTGGTATTAGATATTCCCATTTCACCAATACCGATTATCTTATATCCATCGACAATGCACTTTTCCGCTACAATTATTCCTATCTCTATTGATTTTACAGCTTCATCAGATGTCATAGCTGCTTCGTGGTACATATTTCTAGTACCCTTTCTTATCTTATAATTCAATACATTTGGTATTTCATCATCAGAGTTTATTCCTACATCTACTGCCACCATATCAACCTTATTGTATTTTGCAAGAGTTGCAACGGCACACTTTCCATTAGTAAAGTTTTTAAATTGTAGTCTCGTTATATCCTGTACTTGAGGGGATACACCTTCCTCATATACTCCATGATCTGAACCAAAGGCTATTATGCACTTTTTCATATCATCTTCCAATACACTACTTCCAAATATACCTGACAACTGCTCTGTTATACCTTCTAATCTCCCTAGAGTATCCTTTGGATGTATTAAGTTATCCCATTTTTCCTTACATCTAATCTTGCTTCTTTCATCTAGGGGATATATATTTCTCGATATACTTATTAATAAATTCAATATTTATCTCCTTTTCTATATAATTATCGTACTACAACTTCTATACATGAATATTTCAATTTACACAATCATTTCACTATATAGATATTCAACTATTTATGATACTTTATCTACTTCATTATATGACTATTTCAATTTACACAATCATTTCACTATATAGATATTCAACTATTTATGATATTTTATCTACTTCAATATATGACTATTTCAATTTACATAATCATTTCACTATATAGATACTCAATCCATACAATCACTATGTCATATGTTTTGATTTATTTCATATGTTCTTTCAAATATTTTATCGCCTCAGGAAGTTGTTTATCCTTATCGGTTACGACTATATCCGGTTTTATTCCCTTTTTGTTTATACTCTTTCCACTAGGTGTGAAATACTGAGATGTAGTAACCTTGTATCCAGTTCCATCTGGAAGTGTATATACACTTTGTACAACACCCTTTCCAAATGTTGTAGTACCTATAGATATACCTGCCTTATTATCCCTTATAGCTCCAGTTAGAATCTCAGAGGCTGATGCTGTGTAATTATTTGTCAATACTACTATTGGAAGATCAACCATTCTCAACGAACTACTTCTATAATAAGTTTTTTCTCCACTTCTATCCTCTGTGTACACTACCACACCTTCACCCAAAAGATCATCAGCTATCTTATTTACAGATGTAAGCAATCCACCACCATTATCTCTAAGATCTATTATCAAACCTTTTATATTCTGTTTCTTTAGATTGTTAAGTGTCTTTTCAAATTCCTTGGCTGTATTATCTTCAAAACCTACAATCCTAATATATCCAATATTATTATCTATAACTTTTCCAGCTACAGATTCCATTACTATCTTTGCCCTCTTTATATCTTTAACAAAATCCTTTCCATCTCTAGAAAATTTGACCTTAACTGGGCTTCCTTCTTCACCCTTCATATTTTTTACAGCCACATCAAGCTCTTGATATCCATATTTCTTTCCATTTACAGAGACAATCAAATCTCCAGGCTTCACACCTGATTTACTAGCAGGACTATTTGGGAATACACCTATCACTCTTATTGCATTTGCTTTTTTATCCGGAGCAACAACTATTCCCAAACCTACATACTCTCCAGATGTTTGCTCAGTCAATTTATCCATCTCTTCCTTTGTAAAATATGCCGAATAAACATCATCTAATCCAGCAAATAATCCTTTGTATGCACTTTCCTGCAATTTTTTGTTATCTACCTTTTTATAAAACTGACTTTCTATTTCATTTTGTAACAAATATAACTTTCCATATTCATCTACAAAAGACCTTGGAACCAAGGCATTTTTACCAAAATTTGTCATTATTGAAGCAGTTGCTGTTACTGATATTACAGACGTAATCAAAACCGTAGCAACATAGCTTATTATTTTTTTCTTTTTGTTCATCATTTTATAATCACCACTTTCATTCGGTTATATTCTATATTATATAATATTATTTCATTATATAAAACCATAGTCTTAAAAATAATAATATTATTTCACTATAAAAACACACATATCGATAATATACATATCTTTCATCTTCATATCTTCTATAACAATTAATGTTTTCAAAAACACTTCAATCAGTAATATACATATACTTCATCCTCAATATTTTCTATAACAATTAATGTTTTTCAAAACACCTCAATCAGCAATATACATATACTTCATCCTCAATATTTTCCTAAAAAATTAATCTTATCTAAAAGACAATATTAGTAAAATAAATAATTATTCTTAAATACTCTTATCTTTAAAACCAATAATCTTATTAACTAAAATACCACCAAAACCTTTAATTTACATATAATACATAGTTTGATATAATTTCAATGGGAGGTGTTATTATGAATATATACGGTATAGGAAATGATATTATTGAAATAGATAGAATAAAAAATTCTCTAAATAGAAACCTAAAATTATTGGATAAGATGTTTTCAGAAGATGAGCTTGTGATGCTTTCAAAAAAATCATACAAGCCTGAATCTGTAGCTGGAAATTTTTCTGCAAAAGAAGCTGTCGTAAAATCAATTGGCACTGGATTGAGAGGTTTCTCGCCAAAAGAGGTTCAAATTCTTAGAGATGAGCTAAATAAACCAATATTGGTTCCCTTGGGGAAATTCAAGGACTTTTTAGAAGAAATAGGTGTTGTCGATATAAAAATCTCGATATCTCACTCAAAAAACTACGCTACTGCAACAGCCATAGCAATAGGAAACTAAAATTGTACTACAACATGCTTATGTATAACCAACATTCAATACTGTAACATGCCTATGTATAACCAACATTCAATACTGCTACATGCTTATGTATAACCAACATTCAATACTGCAATATACTCATATACAATCGGTATTCAATGCTACAACATATACATAACTAAAATAATGTTCTATTTAATATTTTTTGAATAAACATTGACCTTAATTTGTCAATATACTATAATATAGTTGGTTGATTCATTAGTGATACACTTATAGCATATATCCCAGTCATATCAAGTTTGGGAATATGACTTTTTGTATTGAATACTGATAGTCGACAAAAAAATAGTCTGGCATCTTAATGAGCTAGAACGGAGGTTTATATGAGTAGTTATACTGAAACAAAAAAAATTCTCGATGTGAGAAAGCTTGTAGTGATTGGCGTTTTGTCTGGAATATCTATAATGTTATCCATGACACCGCTTGGATTCATACCTATTGGACCTGTTAATGCAACAATCATGCATATACCGGTTATAATAGGTGCAATTGTAGAAGGTCCAATTGTAGGCCTTATAATCGGTTTGATCTTTGGTTTATCAAGCCTTATAAGAGCTTTTACAATGCCTACTGTTACATCATTTTTAATGATGAATCCTCTAGTTTCCATACTACCTAGAGCAGCTATGGGAATACTTTCTTATTATATATACAAAAACCTATATTTGATGAGCAATAACATAAAACTTTCATCAATTATAACTGGCTTTGTTGGTTCCCTTATCAACACAGTTGGCGTTTTGGGAATGATATATATAATATATGCAGAAAGATATGTGCAAGCAATAGGAAAGGTCGGTTCTCCAGGTAAAATAATTGGACTTATTGGATTGACCAATGGACTTCCTGAAGCTATAATATCGGCAATTGTAGTTTCATCTGTAGTCGTTATACTAAAAAGAAAACATAACTAAATTACAGGTTTAGTTTTAGACTAAATAGCAAATTTAGTTTTAGACTAGATAGTAGATATAGTTTTAGACTAAATAGCAGATATAGTTTTAGACTGAATAGCAAATTTAGTTTTAGACTGAATAGCAAATTTAGTTTTAGACTAGATAGTAGATATAGTTTTAGACTAAATAGCAGATATAGTTTTAGTTATCCACATAAAAAAAGCAAGTTATTAACATACTATGTTAAAAACTTGCTTTATTTATTGGTATTAGTTTGTTTAGTTATACATAGACTTATCCACATTATGCACAGTTTATATACATAAATACTGTATATTGATTTTAATCATCTAAAATCTTTGCTATAAGCATAAAAATCCTACAATCTTACATATTATATGTATTTTTTTATGTAGTTTTTATATGTAATTTTTTTATGTATATTAATTTTATACGATTTATACCTTCTCTTTTTTGAAGAATGAGAAGCCAACTTCCACTACGAATAAAATCAATACTATTAATATTCCTATGAATAGACTTTCAAACCTCGTATATATTGCACTAGTTGCAGATGAATCAAACAAAACCAAGGATGCATTAATTGCACTGACAGCATTTATAAATTGCTTGTGCTTGTATTCATTAAAATAATATCCTAGATAACCCAATAACAAGATTACAATTATACCGTACTTAATCGGTATTAAATATGTAAATACAACAACAAAGAATACCGCTCCTAAAATTGTCCCCAAAACCCTATGCTTTATTCTTGAAACCATATCTTCAGTACTAAACTGTGTTAATGATAGCACTACCAACGAAATCCAAAGTGGCTTTATAGATCCATAGTATCCTGTTAGTATAATGGATAATGAAACTCCAAATGCCATTCTAAAACATACACTCTTGTATTTCCAACCAGCAATTATCTGTTCTTTAAGTGTCTTTGAATCACTTCCTCCATATCCCTTCTTCTTCCAATGATAATATGTATATCCCATAATCAATAACGTACCTATAATAGTTCCTGCCAGTCTAGTATTAAACTGTGTCTTTGAAACCGGAACAGATTGACAGAATAAGAATAAAAGCAACATAATAATATTTAATTTCAAGTATGTAGGCTCGCTTGTAAGTAACATTACAATGAATACAAATATGAAATTCAATACAAATGCCACCTCAAGTGGTAGATATATATTTAAATTGGAAGCCAAAACAGATCCTACAAAACAGAAAAATATCACTATCAACATGCTATTTAACCTCATTTTAGTATTACATTCGGCAAACATAATTAGTCCAACGTATATACAAACACCTACCAATGTATTTTCTTCACCGAACAACTTCATAAATCCAAGTATAAATATCATCATAATAGCAAAACTAAAGGTATTCTTTAAAAAGATATTCAAATTTATACTCCATTTTTTCTTATCTAAGATTTTTCCCATAAAACATCCTCCTTTATATTGGAAATATATTTTTGCTTGTTTAAAATCACATATCCTTAATTTTTTCTAACTTTTCTAGAATAGCATTTATATAAAGATAAGTCAATAGCGTATAAATTAGATTTTTTATGATTTTTTATAGAATTTTATATGAATTTTTCATAGAATTTTATATGAATTTTTTATAGAATTTTATATGAATTTATTTATTGACTGATGGTGGTATTTATATACCTTAATAAAAAAAGAGCCCGGTATTACCAAGCTCCTCCTCCACCTCCGCCAAAGCCTCCGCCAGAGTAGTTTCCTCCACTAGAGCTTCCACCGAAGTAGTCTGAAGATGAATAATCGCCATCGCTTAAATTAGAGGCGATATTGTTAGAACAATAATTCATCCAATATATACATGAGAATAAAGTAAAATCATCCGCACTTGAATCATACCAATCAGGTTTTGGTATGTCGATTTCTGCAAATTTTTTAATCCACTTATCACTCAAACCAAATACATAGGCATAAGGCAAGATTTCATAAAAATACATAGGATTTTCCTCGACCAATAGCTTCAATTTTTGAAGTTCAACCTTTTCGATAAATTCCTTAAATCCTATAATACCTCCAAGCAGAGATATATTATAATCAGTTCTCGATAGCATATTAATAGCGATCATAGAGATTAAGATATAAATTATCGAAAATATATTTGCATAGATTATATCCATGAAAAAATATGAAATAAGGCCTGCATTAATCAGTATAAACACTATAATTATAGAAATCATAATCGCATTGCTTTTTCTTAGGTATTTTCCTCTATTGTAAACGAATATAAGTATCATAATAATTATATTCAATATGGAATATATAATACCTACAAAAATCAATCCATACTCACCCTTCATTTCTGAACAGAATTTAAGGAAGACAAAACCTATGATAATAGTAAGTATACCTGTAATAAAGTATCCTTCTATACTTTTTTTATTCATAACAGCCTTTTCACCTGAATACATAGCCTCAACACTATCCTTTGCATTGCATATTTCTGAATAAAAATAATCTGTGGATGACAGTTCATTCATAGTTATCTCTTCTTTGTTGTCAAATATGGAATTGAAAAATCTTGCGACATATTTTTTTTCATTCTTTTTTAAATTTGATTTCTTTTTTAGGATATAGTCTTCTTTTGTATCTGAGATTGACATGTAACCCCTGTATGCAAGGTATATCAGTGTTGAAATAATGTCTGAATTACCTATACTTCCAAATAATACATACTTTGCCTCTGCTGGAGTAATACCATTTGGTGCATGAAATTCAACAGTTTTGACAATATTTTTTCTCTGTTTCACCCTCATATACATTACAAATGACAATATTAGTATTCCTGCAAATATTATGTCTAATATAACCAACGGCTCCTTGTGATTACTAGGATTTATCCAATACCCATCTTTTATTTTTTTCACAAGTGTTACACCATTTTTTTCAGGTAGGTTATTCATAATTAAGGTGAATTTATTTCCATTATTTTCAATCCTATACCTGTCCTTGTTTAATGCATCTATTTTATTAGAATCTTTAAAACTTCCATAGTATAAGTTAGTTGAGTCAAACTTTATCTCCGTTGGCATTTCAACAGTTGTCCTTGCATATTTTATAGGAGTTTGCCAATTCGTAGGAATAAGGTTTAGTCTGAACATATCCTTATTGTTCTTATTTATATATCCTCTAATCCTATAATCAATCCTATATGTCTTCTTCCCTTCTACATATGTGTTTTTATCTCCAATTTTCACTATATTTATAGTTGTATTTTTTCCGACTTCTTTTCTAGATACACGATATTTGTATCCTTCTACCTTGATGTCTTCTACATAACTATCTCCATATCTTTCTGGTATAACTCTGAAAAGACCATGCTTTGGACTTTTAAAATCAACTTCTATTTTTTCGCTAACATCAAATGTATAGTCTTTATTGACCTTGATGTTTGTAATGAATTTGTCAGTATAATAAGCGTAATCTCCTGAATACTCTCCATAAGACATCCCTTGTGTAGAAATGGTTGCACAGATGGCAACCATTAATACACTTATTATTTTCAATATTTTTTTCATCATAGGAATCACCACTTAATTAGAATGAAACCTTTACATTCTTTCTTTCAATTTCATCATCCACCACATACATAGGCATTTTCTCAAACTTGAATATTCCCGCTATAATATTAGATGGAAAAACTTCACAGGCATTATTTAACGCCTTTGCTGTTGCATTATAATACTTTCTTGAATTTGCTATATCATCTTCTATACCTTTTATAGACTCTTGAAGTTCTATAAAGTTTGTATTTGCCTTTAGGTCTGGATATGACTCAGCAACGGCAAATAGAGATCTAAGAGAAGATGTTAACATATTTTCACCTTTCAATTTTTCATCTATATTAGATGCATCTATTACCATATTTCTTGCCTTTACAACATTTTCAAGGGTCGTTTTTTCATGTTTTGAATATCCCTTTACAGTTTCAACAAGATTTGGTATCATATCAAACCTCTTTTTTAAGTACACATCCATAGTTGAAAAACCTTCTTTTGCATCATTTCTAAGCCTTACTAATTTGTTGTACATAGAAATTATTGACAATCCTATAATAAGAACCACAGCAAATACAACCACAATCACTATTATCTTACTCATAGAACACCTCCAAACAAAATATTCAATACTACTATAGAAATCGATAAAAACTACGACATCATAGTTCCTATCTTATTGCTACTACAAATCTTCTATTACCATAATTATAGCATCTCGTAACAATATCTTCAAATTTATGTTTTATTCTAAGCTAATTCCTATCTTATCGCTACTGCAAATCTTCTATTATCGTAATTATAGCATCTCATAACAGTGTCTTCAGATTTCCAATAATAAAATGGCTTTCTTCTATTTCCGCCTGCTTTTTCATGATTGTATGGGTCTGCAATATAGAACATCTTTTTAGCTGGATCATATCCTGTAACCAATACAACGTGGTTATTCCAAATTCTTCTTTCGGGTTTTCCATCTACCATTAGAGTTTTGAAGTATGGTCTATTCCAATAAAGCGTTGCCCAAAGTACTACAGTATTTCCATTTTGTATTTCTCTTATTATATCTTCCTTAGATGCTCCCTGTATGTTTACGACATTACCATATCTTTGTCCGTATTGAGCAAGAGGCTTTGGATCTATTGTCTGGAATCTGCCTTCTTCTACATTGTATGGAACACCTACATATCCATATCTAGGATTTGTTTTTGTCTTTGGAATTGCATCCAAATACGGTCTAAGTCCTATATTTGTATATCCCTTACCCTTCAATCCCATAAGCATAGATGTAGGTTCACATCCATTTGGTGCATATACTGGGTATAGTTGTGATATATAAGGAACATAGTTAACTACCTTACCAAATGTATTTACATTATATTCTACAACGCTATTGGCTTCTATCCAACCTACTTTTCCATTGTAGTCTATTTTTAACATATTTCCGCCTTCACTCAATACCTTCACAATCTTTTTATTTGGTATTTTACCTAATATTGATGATTCCTGTTCATCGCTATATATGTTAATTTCATTTTTAGTGACTACATAACTTCCCTTACTAGTCTTTATAGATGAATCCACTGTTTCTGTAGATACATTATTTTCATCATTCTTATTTACTATAGGCTTAACCACCCTATTTGATACAGTTTCGTACTTAGGCTTTATTACCTTTCTATTTATAAGAACAAAATTTATGGTTTCTTGGGCTTCACTTGAAATAGTATTTTCTCCACCCAGAATGATTACCTTCTTTATATTATTATCTATAAGGTATCTTTGAACCTCATTAGATACATTATTTCTAGATACTAATAATATAGGAGCATTTAGTTTCTGTGATAAACTTGATGCTGCCAATGCATCTGGAAAGTTTTCTCCACTTGCAACTATAGCCACATCAGAATTGAATCTCTTCGCTATATTAACACTTGTAGAATATCTATTTTCACCACTTATTCTAGAAAAATTACTTAAGTTAAAATAATTTTCTAATCTATTTGAAACAGATCTTCCAACAGCACCATATCCACCAATTATGTCTATATTATCTATTCTTCTATTTGATATAGCTGAATTAGTTGATGCTGGTATACTACTTCTTCTTACAAGAACTAGCGAACCGTTTTTTAATAGAGATGATGATGCCAATGCATCTGGAAAGTTTTCTCCATTAGCAACAACTATATTATTACTCTTACTTTCTGAAAATACTCTTGCATTAGTTTCATATCTATTTTTTCCTGCTATTCTGTGAACACTCATTATACCATCTAATTTAGATAATCTAGATTCAACACCTGATGAAATAGATGTCTCTCCTCCTAATATAATAATGTTCTTTGCTTGTAATCTACTTATTTCATTAATTATGTCGTATGATAACCTTCCCTGCAATAATAAAACTGGATATTTAGATTTCGTCAATGATGCCGCAGAAAGTGCATCTGGATAATTATATGCATCTGCAATTATAACAGTATCCGCTTTATCAAAAGAAAATTTGCTTATTTCTATAGATGTAGCCGTTCTATTGTATCCATATACTCTTTTTATGTTGTTTGCAGTCTGTAAGAAGTATTCAACTGAATCACTTCTCAATTTAGGTACAACAACCTCTTCTTTTTTTGCATCATCTACAACTGGATTAGTTTGAGTTGAAGAATTTGCTGTATTAGCATTGTTGTTTGAGCTGTTTGAATTATTCAAATCTCTCAATCTTAGATCCTTATCCTTTTTTTCACTTTCCAAACCAATATAAGTCTTCATCCTATCATTTTCTGTAGATGAATTATTAAGTTGATCGGCAAATGAACAAATTCCAGTCTGTGAAATCATTATCCCAGACATTATCAATGGTATAATTTTTTTGTTCATAAATCCCTCCAAAAATATATAATTTCAATGAAATTATAACATAATGTACTGTATATATCAATGATTTAAACAATCATATAAATGACGTTGGAATACAATAATATATTCCAACGTCAATACTACAACCTACAACTCTACTCAATTAATAATTATAATTTGTGTAATTTCCTATATTTAATTACAGTATAAATTTATCTAAGGATTATTTATGCAACCTTTTTGTTTTACACTATCTGGACTCCATTTTCCAAAGGCCTGTACATATGCCTCTCTGATAACCTTTTCTCCTTTTAATCTAACACTATATACTCTATTTTCGTATGCATTTTGACGAATAAATCCACAGCATGGTGCTTTTACTGTAATTTCTTTAGAACCAACATCTTGATAATTACTTCCCACTATACTGTATATTATCCCTGTAGATAGATTTTTTCCAGATTTTAAATTAAAATAAGAAGATGTTGCATTATCCTTGGGTCTTGCATCAGTATAAATTACATTTCTAGGTGGCTTCGTAGTAAAATAAAAACTCATACCTGTATCCGATGATGTTCTTGCAAACGCTGATCCACAAAAACCAAACATCATAAACACTAACACACTTATTATTATATTCTTCAATTTAATATTATTAAACATATAAACCCTCCTATCTTCAAATATTATTTTGAGAGTTGTAGATTGTATGTTTTGTCTTTTAAATTATATCTATATCTATGTGTCTGATTTTTGTAAAATACTGAATAGTTAACCTGCTTTATCTCATAATTAAAATACTTTCTAAGCGGATTTCCTCTACTATCTTTTATTGGTATTTTTCTTGATAAATCCTCACTTATTGCTTTATCGTAATTTATATTTTCTTTATGAGGACCAACCCCTGGTCCATAATATAATTCAATATTCTTTCCCAATTGTTTAGAATCAAAAAATATTTGTAAATCGCTTATATAATATTTTTTACTATTATTTTTATAGTTAATATAGGCTAAAACATATCCATCTTTATTTTTTTCTTGAACAATTTTATAATCTATTTCATTCATTTTAATAGGTACATCTTTTTCCTCAATCATAACACCTTCAGGTGAATACGGATCTTTATTATTATTTTTCGACTTATTTGCAGTTATTTGAAAAGATGGAGAGTATAAATCATTCATCTTATTATAATTGTTTATCTGTATTACAAAAGTAAATATTAGAATGGATATAACAATAATTGGATATATAATCTTTTTCATAATTCCCACCTCTATATTAGTTGTCTACCAAGACACCATTAGCATAATTTCAACACTTAATGTTTTCGTCTTTTTTAGAATTTATATTTACCTTACCTAATTTTAAAATATATTTTTCATATGGGTATCCATTATCAAATATTATTACATCATTCTTTTTTATTTTTTTGCTACCTAAGTCTAAAACCAAACCACTGAACTCATTGCCTTTCGTTTCATTATAGGGTATATTTACAATATTTTGTTTTATCAAATAATCATCATATAACAAAGACCCCATCAGCTTTCCATAATCTATATTTTCAAAGTCCATATATATTTTCAAAACATTATGTTTTTTTGTTTTAGCCAAGATAACTTTGGTAACCTTCATCTTACCTCCATAGCAGGATTCCCATTTATTTATTTTTAATTCATGATATGCTCTTACACTTTTCGCATCTTTGTTTATGTAAAATACTCTTGATACATATGCAAACATACAAATAATTATTGAGATTATTACAATGATCTTTTTGTATTTATTATTTTTACAATCAATCGATTTTGGATTCCTTTTCATTTTTTACGATCCTCCCATCAGACATAACATATACCGAATCAAATAGATCCAAAAGTATTTCCTTGGTATGTGTGGCTATAAGTATTGTACATCCTTTATCCCTTAATTCTATGATAATTTTTTTAAACATATCTATTCCATCACTATCTAAGGCATTAATTGGTTCATCTAGAATTAATAACTCTGGTTCTTCCATTATAGCCTGAGCCAAACCCAATCTCTGTCTCATTCCCAAGGAATATTTTTTTACCTTTGTATTTCTATGTTCATAAATACCTACTAGCTTCATGATTTCTTCTAACTTGTCATTATCAATTTTATTTCGTATAGAATATAAATATCTAAGATTTTCGTACCCTGAATACTCATCTATAAAACCAGGATACTCTATAATTACACCTACATTTACTGGATATTCTGAATTTTTATTCAATAATATATCATTGACATATATCTTACCTGTACTCGGTGAAATAAAATTACAAATTGCTCTAAAAAGCATTGTTTTTCCTGACCCATTGTGACCGATAAATCCATTTATTGTTTTTTTTTCGATTTCTAAATTAATATTATTTAATATACAACGTCCTGATAATATTTTTGATAGGTTCTCAATCCTCACAAAACTCATACTCCACACCTCCCTATGTGATCTTAGCCTAAGTATAACATAACAACTTTTGATTATCAATATTTTATTTTACATTTTTAAAATAACTTTTTTTTTAATTTATTTTCTATTATTTTCCTTTTTTTTAAAAAATAAAATTAAAAATCATTTTTTTTATTATCTACTCATCATATTAGACTTTAAAACATTAAAAACACTTTATTTCTATTAAATATTTCCATATTGAAATACAACTATTTATATGATATATTTAGGTTAATATATTCTAATGGAGGTGTTTGTATGAGTATAAAAAGAGAGATCAGACGTGCGTTTTCTACAAAAGAAGTTAAAATTGCATTTTTAATTTATTTAATTTTCTATCTATTTGTATCTTATTCTAAGAAAACATCATATGTAGAGGATTTTCCGGTATTATTTACTAATTTGTTTTTTATAGATATAAAAAATAATGTAAATATGCAAACATTTTATTTTGTGTTACCACTTTTTTGTGGTATAGTTGGAAGTGACGTATTTGCAAAAGATGTAAGAAGCGGTATGATAAAAAACATATCTTCACGAGAACCAATTAGAAACATCATACTGAAAAAAGCCATTGTTTCGTTTTTAAGTGCTGGTTTTTTTGTAATTTCAGTGTTTGTAATCGATATATTATTAAAAATGGCAATATATCCTGCAGTCAAACCTAGCTTTTTAGGATCATATATGACACTTAATAAAACGCAATATGGATATATATTCTTCTATCATCCATGGTTGTATGTGTTAATAGTTCTATTAATCAACTTCTGCTACTCTGGATTATGTGGATTGCTTGGGTTTACTGTTTCATTATTTACTTCTAAGGGCTTGATAAATAAAACATTTAGTTTTGTATTAGAGTTTATCAAGGGTAATATTTCAGGTATTATAAGTGTATTCATCTTCAACTTTTCCTACATAATGTCATTCGTAGGCAATTTTAATAATTCAAGTATTGCTATGACAATAGGAATGTTCTCAGTTACATTCATTATACTTAACTGTATTATATTATTAAGGAGTAGAGCATATGAACTTAAATAGAGTGAAAGTAGTTTTATTTAGAAATAAACTCCCTTTAATATTAATTACGATTTTACTTCCCATTATTAGTTTTTTTGTAGTTAGAGTCAATGTTGAGGTTAATTCTGTATATCCTTTTTTTAAAAATTTAAGTGGATATGACATGAGTATAGTTGTTTTGGGAGATATAATGGAAAAATTTTTAATCTTACCTATATTACTTCTTTGTATATCTAGCATAATAAGAAAGAACAATTTTTCAGAAAGGATAAGATTCAAAAATAATTCCAGTTTGTGCAGTTATTACCTGTTACAGGTTTTATTATATTCTGTATTAATTGCATTTGTCTACATTTTGTTTACTATGGTATTTTCTTATATACTTATGCCTAAAAAACAATTACTTTGGACAAGTTCTGATAACAGCTTATATCATTTTTTTGGAAGTGAATTTAAAGGGAAGTCTGTGACAACTTGGATTAGTCCTATAATTATATTTTTCGTATTTCTTGTAGAATTAACGCTTAGAAATCTATTTTTTTCATTGTATTTTATGATACTAAATACGTTTTTTAAAAAGGATATTTCACTTATTATATCCATAGTATCATTTATATACATATATACTATGGATTATGCACAATATATCTTGGGTTTTAGTTTTTATGATTTTTATTCATTTAGGACCTTTATGGAGAAAATTTCTTTCATTGTACTGATTAATTTATTTTTAGTATTTTTTTACAGAAGAAGATTTATTTCAAAGGATTATCTATAAATTTCTTCTGTATTCTAGACATTTAAATTGCAAAGTTTTGTACTGAATCTGAGACATAATTTAAAAATATATTTTATAAAAATACAAATATAGGAATTTGAATTGCGAGGTTTTGTATTATGTTTAAAAGAGATATTATTATAACTATCGGAAGTATATGGAAAAGAATTGTACTAGTAATAGCTTTATTATTTTTTTCATTTATAATCTATGCTAAGTATTGCGATAATGTAGTTGATTTCTTAAATATATTAGTTCCTAAAAATAACATAGATGTTATATATGAGAACTTTTATTTTTTAACATTGTTTTTTTCAGGATATTTTATAACTGTTAATACAGTATCTAATGACTTATTTAGAAATAATTGGATGTTTTTTATAAGATGTAAGAAAAAATCAAATATATTCATTTCAAAAATGTTTTTTTTATTTTTATTTGATCTAATCTTTTATCAAGTAATAGGTATTTTTTACGATATATGTTCTTATTATTTGTTTAGAGATATTTCTATAATTAAATCTATTCATTTTTTCATGCTTGTCATTGGATGTGGTGTTTATTCCATAAGTATTTTAACTATTTTTCTCGAAATGTTTTTCAAGGAAACTATTTCGATTCTTATATCTATCATTGTAGTTTTAGCAAATCTGTTAGCTAAAAATATTTTTCTTATAGGTGGAATAATTTCGATTTTGATGACAAAGTCCTATGATTTAATTTCATTTATTCCATTTTTTTTAAATATTATTATAGTGATTTTCGTTTCAACAATTTTATATGTTAAAAAAGATCGTTATTAACTATATTGGTTAGAAAATTTATATGACAACATTTGTTAGAAAGTTTATAAGACAACATTTGTTAAAAAGTTTATAAGACAACATCTTGAATATAGGTTGTATTCTCAATGTTGTCTTATTTATATTTTATCTTATGTTTTCCATAAATTAATGTCAAATATCATAAATTAAAACTTACTCAAATTAATGTATGTTTTCCTTAATAATATTCTAAAGTAATCTCTGACTTTTAATTTACTTTCTAAATTTGTTTATCTGCTCTACAAATTTGTCTGAAATAGTTTTTACACCACCCAATAATACTACTTTCTTATTCTGTATCTTTTCGTGTAACTGTTTACTAATGTTATTTTCCTTAACTAGTAGTATTCCAGCTTTTAGCTTTTCTGTTACAGCACCTGCACTCATTGCATCGACTGGTTTTTCACCGTTTGCTATGAATACTTCTTTTGAATTAGGATAGCTTGCATTTAGTATATTCATAGATGTTTCATATCTATCCTTGCCACCTATTCTGACTATTTTCTTGTCTCCTAATGCAGATAATGTTTTATTAGAAATTGATTTTTCTCCTCCAACAGCTACTACATTAGATATATTCATCTTGTCTAATATATTTTTTAGACTTTCTTTTTCGTTTTGTTTGTCATTTAGTACGACGTTTCCATTATCATCTACTAATATTATCACAGCCTTGTCTTTTGTTGCTAATGGTGCAATAGCCAATGCGTCACTCTCATTTTTCACATTGATTATTACAGCTTTGTCTACCTTAGTTTCTTTTGCCATTAATTTTGATATATTAAGGGCTGTAAGTATTCTATTTTCTCCTGATATTCTCTTAGCCTCTAGGTTTTTATCATTGATTTCTTTTATGTATTTATCCGGCATTGATTTTTCTCCACCTATAAATACTAGATTTTTTGCCCCTAGTCTAGCTATTTCAGCCTTAATACTGTCAATACTTTCCCCATCTACTAATATGATAGGTGCTTTTTTGTATGCAGCATATGATGATGCTGATAAAGCATCTATGTTGTTCTTTCCACTAGCCAATATTACAGTGTCTGCTTGTTTAAAGTATTTTCTTGAAACATTCACTGATGTCTGTACCCTGTTAGAACCATATATTCTTGTTCCATCTTTAATTTCTACCTTTGGCTCTAAAACTGTTTCTGATTCTATTTTCTTGTCTGGTTCAGTTTTATTTGCCTCTGTTGATGTAATGGTTTCATTCGTCGTATTGTTTGAAGAAGTACTTGGCTTTCTTGAAGGTTTTTTATTCTCTTTTTTAGCTTCTTCTGCTTTCTTTGCTTCTTCTGCTTTCTTTGCTTCTTCCGCTTTCTTTGCTTCTTCCGCTTTCTTTGCTTCTTCTGCTTTCTTTGCTTCTTCTGCTTTCTTTGCTTCTTCTGCTTTCTTTGCTTCTTCCGCTTTCTTTG
>F241_Great_Cormorant__coassemble_623_pt1 | contig 18592 bp, 12 predicted proteins | sample F241_Great_Cormorant__metabat2_high_PE_009 | metagenome-assembled genome bin F241_Great_Cormorant
TCCTTTTTTAATGCCTTTTCTGTAGAATATATAATTACAAAGAATGATAACATCTGTATCATAACTACTACAAGTCCTGTCCATCCTATGACTGACACGGATTTATTGAAAGTAAAAGGCATGACTGCAAAAGATAACAATAATGTAGGTACAAATAATTTTGTACAAATATTCGCACAATACTTTTGAGCAAACTTCCATGTAGCCTCATTTTTTACCGATAATGCAGACCTATATCCTGATACATAGTTGATTTCACTGACTTTTAGACATGTGTACCTTGTAATTAACAATGATATTGGTATCAATAAGGTACAAATAAACATAAATACGAAGAATAACATAAGACTACCTCCTTTTACATCTAAGAGATACTCATGGTATGTTGATATGTAATAAATTAATTTTATTTGCATTAGGGAAGGAATTTTTCACCTTCCCTAATACAGTAATTTTTATGAAAAGCTAAAAACGCTTACTATTAATATTTTATCTTCCTGACTTAAAGAACAATGTTCTATAGAATGATAGATCGTGGTTTTGTACCTTTTTTTCAACCTTCTTATGGTTGTAATTTACAACTCTTACTGGTCTGTAATTTACTCTATAGTTTCTATAATGTCTTTCATTTGTTCTCTGACTTTCTAGTATAGCCTGTCTCTTAGCTTCATACTTCGCCATACCTTCTCTTAATTTTACAATATCTGCACGTTGATTAAACGCCTTTTCCTGAGATTCAAATACCTCTCTTGCTTTTGCCTGATCTTGATTCCATTTTTCTATATTTGCTTGACGATTTTGATTGTATGTATTGTATCTATTGTAGTCATTCTCGTTAAAGAAATTATTCTGTGAATATGCATTAGACACTATAGGTGATACAACTGCTGCCAATGCCAAGGCAAATACTGATGATAAAACTTTTTTCTTCATAAAATTCCTCCCTTTTTAAACACTTAAACTTATTTTTCTATTAACCTTAGGATGATTGTAATATTTGCATTATTAAATGTTTTTTATTTTATTCAATTAACTGTATGTATAAACAAATAACTGAAAATTTAATTTATATTTGACGCATACAAACAACCTATATCTTTATAATAACATAAGTTAAGATATTTTGTACATATCTTTTCTTATATTTTTTATACCCACTCTCAAAAGAAATACTACAATTATTTCAAATATTTGCAGTATTTGTTAATAGTTAATTATACATATTTTTTCATCGTTTCCAATTAAATAAGTTCAATTTTATTAACACCTTCACTCTTACCTATATTTGTATCATCCGTTTTTTGCTATTGTCTTTGTTCGATTTTCTTAACTTTTGTATGACTACTTATGTTTGTTTTTCTCATATATTTTTTACGATTACTTATGTTTATTTCTCTTATCTTTTTTTGCTATTGTCTTTGTTCGATTTTCTTAACTTTTGTATGACTACTTATGTTTGTTTTCTCATACATTTTTTACGATTACTTATGTTTGTTTCTCTTATCCTTTTTTGCTATTGTCTATGTTCGATTTTCTTAACCATTTTTATTTATTATGTATATTAAGTTGTTTTTTCTAAACTCCAATAGTATAATATATATGAGATTATAATTTTTTTAAAATCAACTAACAAAACATAAAATATGGGGGAAAATTTTATGGAGAAAAAGGTTTCTAATTTTGCTTCTAGATTAAAAGAAGGTATGGACATTAGGCGAGTAAAGCAATCTGAATTATCTAAGGCAACAAAAATAAACAAATCCAGTATAAGTAATTATTTATCCGGGGTATGTGAGCCAAAGCAGGAAAATTTGAAAAAGATTTCAGAAGTTTTGGGCATAAATACTAATTGGTTGATGGGATATGATACACCTATGAACAACACAGTAAATTTAGAATATAACTGTACAAATACATCTAATGAGGTCAAAAACAAATATAGGTTCATTGACCTGACAAAATTTGACAAATTCAATGGATGTTCTAATATTTTCAATGAATTTTCACATTTTGATAAAGACTTAGTACGTAAACCTATTACAAATATCAACTGTAATAAAGAATTTATTGATTCATCTTACGAGGTTTCAAATGACTATATTAGATTAAGTAAAAAATATAACCTAGGAGATGATTATATATTCGATTACATTTATTTGCCATCTGAAATTATGCATACTTATACTAATTCAGATTTTGTCCTTGTACTAAAAATCGAAAACGAAACTATGAACAAGGTTATACCATTTAAATCTACACTGATAATAGATACTTCTATAAATTCTATTTCCGATATATCAGAAAATGACATTGTAGTTTTTGAATACGAATCTTTTTCTGAACATCTATTGATTATGAAATTCATAAATGATAGGGAAAATGAAAGATTTTTATTCACGCCAAATTCATATAATGAAAAAATACTTCCTATATCTATTAAGCATAAGGATTTCTATAAAATTAAAGTATTGGGAAAAGTTGTAAAGTACATAGCTGATCTCGATTAACATTATTGCTATTGTAAAGTACATAGCTATTTTCAATTGACATTATTGAGATTGTAAAGCACATGACTATTTTCGATTGACATTATTGAGATTGTAAAGTACATAGCTATTTTCGATTGACATCATTAATAAAATATATAAATAACTTCATTTTTAAGATTTTGTTTTGTTGATTTTATTATTCATTGAAATGGAGGTTTAAACATGAAATCAAAAAAAATAATAGCTACGGCAATGGCTGCAGTTTTGTGTGCATCACTATCGTTTACTCAAATTAACGCAAAAAAAATTGTACACCACAACAAAAGTGTAACAAGGGCTTTAAAAACTAGTCCTAAATCAAACCAAAAAAATGCTAATTCATCTGGAAATTTTGTAGAGGCAAATGTTGTTAAAGTAGTTGATGGAGACACAATTCACGTAAAAATTGGCTCAAGTATATATAACGTAAGAATGGTAGGTGTAGATACACCTGAAACTGTTCATCCTAAGAAACCAGTTCAATTCTATGGAAAAGAAGCAAGCAACTATACAAAGTCTCAATTAACTGGAAAAAAAGTATATCTTCAAAAAGATGTAACTGACAGAGACAAATATGGAAGAATACTTAGATATGTTTGGCTTTCAAGACCATCTTCTAATGAGCCTTCAAAGCAAGACGTTATAAATAAGATGTACAATGCTCAGCTTGTAAAAAATGGATATGCTCATGCCTATTCATATCCACCTGATGTGAAATACATACCAATATTTAGAGAGCTTGAAGCAAACGCAAGAAACAAAAATCTTGGTCTATGGAATAAGGCTTTAGCTGACAAATTCGTTCCTACAAAGACTCACAAAAAGGCTAATCCAGTTCCAAATAAAACAAGCAAGCCTAACTTCAAAGTTGTAAAAAAACCTGCTTCACTTGATACAAAACAAGGCGTTATAAAGGGAAACTCAAAAAGTAAAATATATCACCTAAAAGGTCAGCAATCTTATAACAGGATAAGCGAAAAAAATGTAGTATACTTTAAAACTGAGAAAGAAGCCATAGCAGCAGGTTATAGAAAAGCACTAAGATAAAACAAAAACATAAGCATTTTAAATACTTGCAAGAATTGCTAAGATAAAACAAAAACATAAGCATTTTAAATACTTGCAAGAATTACTAAGATAAAATAAAAACATAAGCATTTTAAATACTTGCAAGAATTGCTAAGATAAAACAAAAACATAAGCATTTTAAATACTTGTAGAAATTGCTAAGATGAAACAAAAAATACCAGCATATTGAGGTTTTAATAACTCAACTATGTTGGTATTTTTTAGTAAATAAGATATATTTCATATTATAATTTAGATTTATTACTTATTTAAGTTCTCATATTACAATCTATATCTGATACTTCTCTAAGTTTTTATATCATAGTCTGTATTTGACACTTCTTTTACAAAAATTAATAATATCCCTTATTTTACCTATTGTTTTACTGTTCCTGCAGTTAAATTTTCTACCAAATATTTTCTAAACAATACTGCACACAATGCTGGTGGAATTATGGATAATATACCACAAGCAGATATAATTCCATATCTAATTTCATACCTTGTCATAAATTCACTCATAACCATAGTCACAGTTCTATTGTTGTATGACGACATCAAAATTATAGGTATAACATACTGCTTCCAGGACATCAAAAACATGATCAAGGCAACCGTCAACACAGTAGACTTAGATATTGGAAGAATTATCTTAAAAAATATATCCATCTCCCCAAATCCATCCAAACTCGCTGCATGATACAATTCTTTTGGTAGCTGTTTGAAATAATTCATTACTATCCATATATTCAGAGGGATTATAGATGATACATATATTATAGCAGTCCAAAACATACTATCTAACAAATCCATATTTCTAAAAATATTATACACAGGTATTATAGTTGCAAAAACTGGTATAACAGTTGTCAAAAGAAGGAAATTAATAAGTAGCTTCTTTCCCCTAAAATCGTATCTACACAAAGCATACCCTGTTACAACGGTCATCGGCAACGAAATTATAAGTGTAATAACAGATATCTTCACACTATTGTACAAACCATTGAGAAAGACTTGATGAGCCTTACTAGATGAATCGAAAATTTCCATATAATTATCCAATATAAGTCTCGATGGAAGTATATTAGCAGTATTCTTTAGCATTTCTGATTCACCTGTCATACTAATAATTCCACACCATAATATCGGTCCTAAGGTAAATATTAGTATCAACAATGTTGAAATAGTATATAAAATCTTCTTTTTCATATCAATCACCCCTACTAGCTAATATACCTTTTCTACTGTCATATTTCTTACATATAAATATCCAAACACACCTGATAAAATCATGATTATATATGATATAGAACTTCCCAAACCAAAATCCAAGAAATTAAAAGTATTTGAATAATCATATACCAAAAGTGTTTGATTCTGGAAATTATATCCAGTCAACGCTATTACCTCATCAAATACATTGATAGCAGTAGTTGTAAGATTAATCAACACAACTCCAAGCGATGGAACTATAAGCGGTAGAGTTACATTCCAAAAGCTCTGCCACGATGTAGCCCCTTCCAATGACATTAGGCTGTAATAATCATCTGGTATATTCTGCAAATTCGATAGTATTACAATTGCTGAAAAAGGAACAATCCTCCATATTATAACAAACGAAACTACCATCAAAAAATACCACCTATTAGTAGTCCACGAAATAGGACTTGAAATCAAATGCATATTTAACAAAATCTTGTTCATAAGTCCATATCCCGGAAAGAACACAAACTTCCACATTATACCGTTTACTATAGGTGGAAGCACCCATGGTATAATAACTATAGCAGTCAATGCAGATGTTATCCTAGTCTTCTTATTCAACACAAGGGCAACTAATATGCTTATAACAAGTCCAAAAATCATAACGACAGCCAATACAAACACACTATTTATAAGTGCATTTTGAAAATCCTGACTAGCTATTACAGTCGTATAATTTTTTAGACCTATGAACTTTTCCTGTCCTGGTTCTGTAAGTTTGAACCTTCTTAAACTATATCCAAACGTCGTTATTATAGGTATTAATACGGTAAATAAAAATAATATCAAGCATGGAAAAATAAGAAGCAGACCTAAGCCTAACTTCTTATTTCTCTTGTTTTTATTATTACTACCCATACCCTTATTTAAGTCTGAGCTCTTCATAATATCAACCTTATTTTCTATTTATTTTCTTCTATAACCTTGTTTACCTTGTCAATCATCAAATCAGTTGCCTGTTTTGCATCTAATTTGCCTTGTCCTAATTGAGATACAACATTGAATATCTCTGTACTCATCTTTGTATAGTACTTAGGCACACCATTTGGGAATGGCGTAGAAACAAGTTTTGACTGTTCTATCAAAGAACCTGGGTTTTTTATAATCTTATTCTTTATCATCTCTTCCAACACGCTTGTTCTTGTTGGAGTATTGTTTATAGCCTTGTTAAGTTCAAGCTGTGTCTTTGGCTCAGAGAACCACTTAACAAACTTTCTTGCAGAGTCCTTATTTTCTGAATAGCTACTTACACCGACAGCCTCTGTAAATGTAATTGACTTTGTAGCAGGAGCTGTCTTTCCAGGAGTAGGTATTGTCTCGATCTGACCTACAACCTTAGAAACCTTAGGATCATTAGAACTTGTAACAAAAGATGTTGGTCCTATTAAAAATGCTCCCTTTGCATTGTTTATTCCCTTGAACACATCGATACCTGCAGTAGACACGTTCATCGGATTTATATAACCCTTCTTTATATTATCTTCTATAAACTTCAACGTATCATATATACTATCTCTGTTCAAAGTATTGTCCTTATTGAATACTATATTATTTCTAGTATAAGCTAATGTCATAAATGAAGTAGTTGTCTTCTCTTCAGGATCCAATGGGAATAAGAATGGGTACTCAATAGCCTTTTTCTCCTTCATAGCCTTAAATACCTTCTCCATATCATTCCAATTCTTTGGAATCTCGCTTAATCCAGTCTTTGCCATCATATCCTTATTTAGATAAGCCAATCTAACCCCATTTGCATATGGAACAGCGTATATATCGTTTCCGTATTTGAAATAAGAAATAGATGGAATATCCTTCTGAGTAGCCTCATCAACGTCTAATTTTTCTAGCCATCCTGCGCTTTCAAACTCTCCAACCCAAGACCAATCAACTTCTATAACGTCTGCTGGAGCCTTTTTTCCTGCTGATGCTATACTAACCTTACTCTTGATATCATCCCAAGCTGTAGGAATAACCTTTACATCTATTCCAGACTCCTTCTTAAACTCTTTCAACATCTCATCTGTTGGAGCACCCCAATCTGGAATCATAACAGTAATAGATTTTGAATCCTTACCTGTCTCCTTCGATTCACCATTCTTACTACTCCCGCATCCAGTAAGAACTGATGATGTAACTGCTAATGTTAAAGCCAAAGCCCCAAACTTCTTTAGCAAATTTCTTGATTTCATAATTTCACCCTTTCAAATATAATTTTGTCGAAATAATTATATCATAATGTAAAGCCAATATCTATCTTAATTTCTTTATTATAACTTAAATTTAAAATTACTATAGTATATATAGTTTATTATAGTTTTTTTCTATAATTATCTTTTATCAAACAATAATATTCCTATTTGACCTTAGATATAGTATTATTATATAGTGAAAATTTGCATATATAACACATATTTATAGGTGTAATAAAATAAGTTATAATATAAATAAGATAATTAGCATAGATAACACAAATAAAAAATAAAATAGACATTATTAATCCATAAATCACATAGATTATATACATTGTGATTCTTATAAATGGCTTAGATTATAGGCATTATTAATCCATAAATCGCATAGATTATAGACATTGTGATTCTTATAAATGGTTTAGATTATAGACATTGTGATTCTTATAAATGGTTTAGATTATAGACATTATTAATCCATAAATCGCATAGATTATAGACATTGTGATTCTTATAAATGGCTTAGATTATATACATTATGGATTGCATAAATAATGTATGATATATTATATGAATAATTTAGGGAAAGGAGTGGGATGAGGTTTTTATCTTACCTTATCCATATATTATATGAGTACAGTAAAATTCAAGAATTTGACTAAGACATATGACAATAAAAATTTAATCATAGATGACTTTAATTTGGACATAGGTGATGGGGAGTTTGTTGTTTTGCTTGGAGAATCTGGTTGTGGAAAATCTACCCTACTGAGAATGCTTGCAGGTCTTGAAGATATTTCTTCTGGTGAGATTTTGATTGACGATTCTGTCATAAACGATTTGGAACCTAAGGATAGAGATATAGCAATGATTTTCCAAAATTATGCACTTTATCCACATATGACGGTGTATAAAAATATAGCAATGAGCCTAATCCTAAAAAAAGTAGACAAAAAAATCATAGATGAAAAGGTTCGTGAAGTGGCATCTCTATTAAAAATAGATGAACTCCTAGATAGAAAACCTCGACAACTATCTGGTGGTCAAATGCAAAGAGTCGCCCTTGCTAGAGCAATGGTAAGAAAACCTAGGTTGTTTCTAATGGATGAACCTCTATCAAACCTTGACACAAAACTTAGGGTATCAACTAGATACGAAATAATGAAGTTGTACAAAAAATTAAAGACTACGACAATATATGTAACTCATGATCAGGTTGAAGCAATGACTATGGCCACTACAATAGTATTGATGAAGGATGGTAAAATAATGCAAAAAGGATGCCCAGACGATATGTACAACCGTCCAGAGCATATATATGTAGCAAAATTCATAGGTTCACCACAGATAAATCTGCTTAGTTATGAAGATATGAAGTTTGTACTTGGGGAAAAATTTATCGAATTAAAATGTGAATCCTTATCTCACAAAGATAAATTTGAAATCGATAAGGAAAACTCTCTAAGTGATGTAAAAGATTCCAAGACTGAAGTAGCTAAATTTGATAATGAAATAAATAATTCATCTCATATAGACTCAGGTAAGACTGATTCGAGTATCTCTAATTTGAATAGGGCAAAAAATATTGTCTATGGAATTAGGGCTCAGGACATATCTATTGAAAATGGCGATAAGTTCGGTGTTGATTTGATAGAAAATCTTGGAAATGAAAAATACGTCTATCTTTCATCTGATGACAACAAGGTTAGATTGGTCATCTCTTGCCCTGGTAATTATGAAATAAATCCTAACTTGAGATTTGATGTAAGTTTCGATATAAACAGCATCCACTGCTTTGATAAAGAAACTGGATACAGAATCTAGTGTACAACTTCATAGTTTTTGCAAAATAAAAGGTTGCGAAATTTTTCGCAACCCTTTTTATTTGAATTTTTATTTTGTTTTAACTTTTAATCCTGTATTTAGTCAATGTTCTACAGCTTTATAATGATGTTCTTAATTATTTATTCTTTTCTTCATAAATCTTCAGAATATTATTGTAGTCATTAGTAAATTTAAGTACGAACTTTCTACTGAACTCCTTATCTCCAACCTTACAGAAAATCTCAAAAGGAACTTCTCTTCCTACAAGATCTTTGTAATTATTTGGCATTGGATGTATAACCTTTTTGGCAACCTTTGCCGCTGTTGAATAAAATATAGTTCCTTTGTAAACTGTTTTTTTCCTTGGTTTTTCATTATTAAAAGATATACTATCCATATATTCTATATTCATGAGTCTTTCTAAAACTGTTTTCAATCCAGTACCACTTAAATCTTTTGGGTCTGCTTTTTTATCATTTTTATTTGGATTTATAGCAAAATTTATTATATCTTCATCTTCAAGCATAGATAAAAATATCTTTTTCTCATCCCTATTACTGTTAACTAAAGTTTGGCTATATAATAATTTCAGTGTATTTTTTATATATTCATCTTGCTTCTTTTTCGCATTATTAACAACGTCATTATAATCTGTTTCATTATTAGTATTTACAGTACTGACATCTTCCCTTAGTTCATTGTTTACTACACTTCTAGCTACCCTTCTAGATCTAAGCGCTCTATTAGAATTAAATGTACTCAATGCTTCTGCATTTACTGTTTCTGCTGTATTTGTACTATTTTCATCTCCAACAACTGAATCAGCTTCTACTGAGTTTTCATTTGCTTTTTCCAAATCTTTCATTAAAATTTTTTTCAAATTTTCAGATGCTTTTATTTTAAAAGTATAGGTTCTCTCTATAGAAGCATCCTTACCTATAAACGCTTTAATAGGAACTATCATTTCCTTTCCTATTGCAAAAGCGTAACCTGGATCGTCTTCATAAGATCCATTATCAGGATTTTTATTTTCATCTCCAAATTTACTCAAAGCATTTGCAAGATCTTTTATTATAGTACTTTTCAAATCTTCTTGAGTTGAATCTTGTATTTTTATTTTTTCCTTATCAATGCCTTCGATTATATATGATTTTATATCTTTAATTCCTTGTAAACCAACTATGAATCCTGTATTATTTGCTTCCTTTCCGAACTCAATAATATCTTTGCCTTTTTCAGCACCTTTAAGTTCCATTGTAACTACAGCTTCGTATGTTTTTGGATTGTACTCAATTGAACCTAATTCAGTTATATTTCCGTTTACTTTCTCTACAAGATCTTTCAATTTTTCATTTACATTGTTTACAGTTTTTATATCTTCTGTTATTTTATTTATATCTTCTGCAGTATTTGCCTTTTTAATTGCTTCTACTGCTTTTTGTTTTTCAGCATCACTTTCAAATTGTAGAGCTTTTATCTCTTTTTCTGCATTTGTTACAGCTTCTTCTAAGTCGTCTTTAATTCCATTAGAGTTTTTGTCATTTACTTCTGGTGCCTTCACTTCTGTCAATGCTTTTTCTCTCTTTTCTAGTTCAGCATCTTTTGGAGTCAATGCTTCTACAGCCTTTTTAGCATCTTGTTTTTTATTATTATAGTCTTTTATAAGCTCATCTATTTTGCTTTTTTCTGTAGGATTTACTATATTTCCTGCATCAGCTATTGCTTTTTCAACTGCTTCTTTTGCTTTTTCTGCAGCATCTACTTTTTCTTCTGCAACTTGCTTAGGTGTCTTTTCATCTTTTTTCTTATCTTTTGATTTCTTTTTAGAATTTGATGTATTGATAGGTGTTGTGTTTGTATCCTTATCCTTATTTGGAGTTTCTTTTACTAATCCCTCCAAAGAATAACCTTTTCCTAGACCCTTTAATTGAGCACCTGCTTCATAGTTTCCAAATCCTACTCCTATGAATTTTTCAAAGTTTTTGCTCTTTATATAATCCAACTGTCCCTGAGTTAATCCACCTGTTACACTACCTAATATTATAGGCATATTGAATTTACCTGCTATACCACCTATTGTTACAGAGTCTATAAGCTGAGATACATTGTTCATACCATCCTTTGCAATGAAGGCTTCCTTAACACCTGTGTTGTAGAATTTTTCAAGTATTGCAAGGTTTGTATCCCTTCTATTCTTTCCTGCCAATCTTTCTGTCTTGTCCTTTATGTCAAATTCTGGAGATATGCTGCTTGTTCCACCTATTAAATACAATTTTTGTAGGTTTAACTTTTCTATCATTGATTTGTACATATTTATATTCTTATCCACAAATATCAAAGGCATACCTTCCTTAGCTGCACAAGCTCCTGCACTTGCTGCATCAGGTAGTCCTTTGAAACCGTTTACAATAAAGGCGCCTTTTGTAGATAATCCAAGCTTATTAGCTATTATCATAGATGTATCTATTCTATTTTTTCCGTCTATTCTCTCTATGCTTGCCTTAGCAAGTATTCCTTTTAGCTTAGCTTCTAGATTCTTTGATACTGAATTTTGACCACCGATTATTATTATCTTATTTGGATTATAGTCTTTTAGTATTTTTTCAGTTTGTGCATCCATCTTATTAGTATCTGTCAATAATATTGGTGCATCTAACTTCTTTGCAAGCGGTGCTACAGACAATGCATCTGCTACAGCATCTCCATTTACAAGGATTACTGTATCTGCCTTTTTAAAATATCTTTGTGCAATTTTGTTTGCAGTTTCGTATCTATTCTTTCCAGCCAAAACATCTGAATTGTTAATAGAATCTGCCATTGATGTAGCCGCTGCTACAGTTGTCAATAACATATTCGCTGACATAAAAATACAACCTGCTTTTTTTAGTTTTTTCATAATTAATTCCCCCTTAAACCTTAAATCATAATCACCAAATATATTTCTTAAGCAATTACCTTAATTATAACATAATGTTTTAATCTCAACAATTAGATGAAAGTAAATATTTTTTTCGACCTCTTTTTTTATGTATGTTTTTTAATTAAAATAAAATTTTAGGTTAATTTAATTTATTTTTTCTTATATGTTTTTATTTATTTTTATTATTTTAAAGTTATTTTCGATAAATTTCTTATTATTTTAATCGTACATTTTTTAATTTTGAATATTTTTATTCAATTGTTTAAATCTTTTCACATGCTTTTGAATAAATTTGTTCATTATACATTATTTTCTTAATTTTCACCTTATATTTCATAAAAAAGAACCTTGATAATTTTGAAATCTTCCCAAAAATAGATATCCTTCATTTTACCAAAGTCCTTTTTTATTTTTATTTACTTATTTTTTCATTTGCTTATTTTCTTATTTACTTATTTTCTTACTATTCCACCCAAACACCATTTTATAATTAGGTTATAATGATACACAAATTCTTCTTTTTCCCAATCATTCGTAAATGCCTGTCTTGTTATCTCATGTACTACGGATTGAAGGAATACAAATACATCTTTTATCTCTTTTCTAGAATCTATATTCAGTAAGTTTATATCTATTATATCAATGGATTTAGACATAAACTTTTCGCCCTTGCAACCATCTGACTTATACATCTCCCATTTTTCATCTATGGTCTTATTCTTGTATAGAATAAAATTTCTAAATAACTTCTTCATATCGGAATCAAATAGTATTTCTGTTATTCTTTCAAAATAATCCTTCAATGTTTTTTCTATGTCCCCATTATTATCTTCAAGTGATTCAATAAATATCCTGTGTAAGTCTAAATTTTCTCTATGAAGTATATAAAAATAACATTCTTCAATATTGGAAAAATATTTATAAAAAGCACTTCTCGCAAGGGATAACCTATTTGTAATATTGACAACACTAGCTTCTGTTATCGGCTTTTCCTTGAACTCTTCTATACAAGCGTCTATTATTTCCTTCTGCCTATGTTCAGAAAGATTATTAAATGTATTCTTTGGCATATTCCCCTCCTTAACCATCACTATAATCCGGCTCTTTCTTCTTTCTTATGTACATTTTTTGGCAATGCCAAAGTTAATACAAATCCTGAGAACAATACTAGTGAACTAACTCCTATTGTCTTGACTGAACTCTTTGTAAAGCCATCATTAATATTTGTTATTATATCATATTTTTGCTTATCAGGAAACATTCTCAACATACCATTTTGAGCTTTTAGTGATGATACACTAGCCCCTGCAGAGTCTATTACTGATGTTTCAATTGCTGTCTGCATTTTTGGTGGTAGCTTCATATTGTCTAAACTTCCAGATATATCCTGATTCAAGAAGCCTACTAATATTGTTCCTATTATTGCTATTCCCAAGGCTGAACCTATTTGTCTAACTGTAGACTGCATTGCTGAGCCCTGACCTGATTTGTTTGAAGGTACTTCTACCAATATTGTAGATGTCAATTGAGCAGATGCCATCCCTAAACCTATTCCATATACTACCAACCAAAATACTATCATTTCTGTAGATGAAGTAGGCGAAATATTAAAGTAAAATCCTGCCAAACCTGCTGATTCTAGGAATAGACCTATTGAAGATACTATGACTGGTGATGTCCTTCTACCAATTTCACTGGCTAAGCCTCCAGATACAAATGCCCCTACACCCATTGCAGCCAATATTGCTCCTGCCTGTAGTGAAGTATATCCTATTATATTTTGAAGAAATAAAGGCAATACAAACAATAAACCAAATTCTCCTATTGCAACCAAACATATTATAATATTCCCCAAAGAAAAACTCTTTAAGTTGAATAATGATAAATCTAATAAGACAGATTTTCCTTTTCTCATCAAATATTTTTCTAGCAATATGAACAATATCATAGCTACTATACCTATACCTAATATAATTGGTATTCTTGATATGCCAAATATAGCATCGGCACTATTTTTTGCATACCACCATCCGAAATTTTTACCTTCTATTAGACCGTATACAATTGCAGCTAGAGAAATACTTGATAATAAGAATCCACCAAAGTCAAAATCCTTGTTTAGACTTTCTCCATATGTTTCCGGAACATATATCAATGAACCCACAAGGATTACAATTCCTATTGGTAAATTGATCCAGAAAATCCACTGCCATGAAAAATATGTTGTTATATATCCACCTAAAAGTGGTCCCAATGCAGCCATACCAGATATTACTGAACCCCATACTGCAAAGGCTATTATTCTGTCCTTACCAAAGAAGGTAGAATTGACTGCTGATAATGTTGTAGGTAATACTATTGCACCACCTATACCCTGTATAAATCTAGCAAACAACATCATTTCAATACCTCTTGACAAACTAGCAAATATAGAACCTGCTACAAACACAATTATCCCTGTAATCAACATCTTCTTTCTACCAACTGAATCTGCAATTCTTCCAGATGTAATCAACAACGCTGAAAACACAAGCGCATAAATTGTTGTTACCCACTCTACTTGAGTGAAGTTTAGTTTTAAATCCTTCATTATGACTGGAATTGCAACATTGACAATAGTTCCGTCTATTACTATGATAGACACCGCTAATGCAAGAAAAAACAATGCCAACCATTTATTTTTCATTACTACTCCTTCATTATTATTACTCATTTTATCTCCTCCTCTTATATGATCAAATATCATATACTCTTAATACTGTGGTAACACCGTGTCACTAAATTCGCAAAAAATAAATACTAATACTGACATATATACCAATATCAATACTAATACTGACATATATACCAATATCAATGCTTATACTAACATACATACCAATATCAATACTAATACTGATATACCAGTACATAAGTTTTTGGTTACATTGTGTCACTAATCTTTCACAATAAACCATTGATTATATTTACATATATATTAATACACATATTCTCTTTAGTAAAAATGTATTTCTAATATATATTTAGTTAAATACTAATATATATTTTTACCATGCAATTGAGTAACACTGTGTCACTTTCGATATATTTATTATATAGCGACACGGTGTTACTGTCAATAGTATTTTTGTATTTTTCTACAATTATTTTTTTCGTTCTTAGTTTTTATGCATTTTTAACTTACATAGTATTCATATTTATTTAGTTTTAGGCATGAAGCCACTCCTAGAAATTTTGAAAATATTATTTTAAATTTTAATTTTTCTTAACCGGTATCCATATCTCCATCTTATAATCATCATCATGGATATTTCCTTCATAAAAATACTCAACTTCCGGCTTTGATAATATACTATATTCATTTTTACCATCTCCTTATGTACTTATTATAATATTTTTTTCTGATTACTACCCTAGATTTTTCGTACATTTATTAAATGCTTCTTAGTATATAAATCCCAGTATTCTTCATCATTTTATATCTAATACTAATCTAGCATTCTTCATCCTTTATATCTAACACAAATCCAGTATTTCAACACTAGCATTTTAACTACCTGTCTTATTCATCGATATTATCAACTTTATTTTTTAGCTTTTTATTTATATAGTCTATCTGTCTTTTTTCTTTGATATAATTGAATATCCAAATTGAAAAATATATCAATAAAAATAAAATTATCGGTGAAATTACATCTCCCTTAAACCATTTTAAATATATTCCAACCAACAAAAAGGCTCCAAAATTTATGCTTAGATTTAAAAGTGTCCTTAAAAATAAGTTGTGATTTTTACCATTTTTAAAACTTCTATACACAACGCTTGAGTTATTACAAATTATCCCAATTATTGCGTAACAGATATTTGCTTTTATAACAGCTTCCAATAAGCTTCCTTGCTGCATTAAAAAATACGGTGTTACAGGTGTATATTTTCCTATTAAAAGAGATATAAATATTGATATTACATTACCTATACCAATACCTATAAAAAAGCTTGCAATAAAGTTTCCAATTTGATTCATATTTTTTTTCATATCTTTCACCCTTTCCTTTTAGTTACATCTTTTTCTTATAATATTATTTATGCTATTTATTATTAAAATTTATGTAATCAATACATTTGATTATTATTAAATTTATTTTGCAGATATATTTGCTTGTTACTTTGTTTTTTTGTAGTAAGTATATTTTCTTCTTGCTTTATTTTTGTGTGACAGATATATTTGCTTGTTACTTTGTTTTTTTATAGTAAGTATATTTTCTTCTTGCTTTATTTTTGTGTGGCAGACGTATTTGCTTGTTACTTTGTTTTTTTGTAATAAGTATATTTTCTTCTTACTTTATTTTTATGTGGCAGATATATTTGCTTGTTACTTTATTTTTGTATAGTAAGTATATTTTCTTCTCACTTTATTTTTGTGTGGCAGATATATTTGCTTGTTACTTTATTTTTGTGTGGCAGATATATTTGCTTGTTAGAGCATTATGTATAGTCTAATTATATACCTAAGGCTTCTTTAAAATCCTTCATTCTTCGTCTTGCCAGATATGTAACATCTCCGTTTTTCATTTTTACTTCTATCGTTCCCCTAAAGCTAAGATCTAGGTTTTCTACATAGTCTAGATTAATAACTTCACTTCTAGATATTTTGATGAATTTTTTGGGTAGACATATTTCTATCTCTTGCAGCGGTGTTTTAGTTGTGTATTCCTCATCCTTAGTCCTTACAATCGTCTTTTTATCTAGACTATAAATTCTGTATATCGATGAGTAACTAAGAAGCTTAATGCCTTTTTCTGTGTAACAAATTATCTTATCAAGACTCGAATTTTGAAGGTATTTTTCAAGTGACTTAATTTCATCGTCTATTTTGTTTGTATAAATTTTGACAACCTTTTCTTTTATGTCCGAATTTAAAATGATTTCTATCTTCATACTATTTCTCCTTTCTTATATTTTTACTATGTTACACTTCCTATTTTCTTTATGTTAACATCTTTTTTATTTACATACAATAATTTTGAGACAAACGGTATTTTGTTCAGTACAAATGGATATTTTTTCTTATAAAAAAAGACTGGGAATCTTTTATGATTTATTTCCCAGTCTTTTGTATTTTGTCTATTTGTATTTAATTTTTTGTATAGGCAATTTATTCATATGTCACTTTTTATAGACTATTTATATTTTTATTTAGGCAATTTATAAACTCTTTTTAGTAGCCTATTTGTATTTTTATTTAGGCGATTTATAAACTCTTTTTAGTAGCCTATTTATATTTTTATTTAGGCAATTTATAAACTCTTTTTAATATCCTATTTATGTTTTGCCTTTTGAAAGCAAATTAAATATATTTTATAATTTGCCCAATGCCTTTGTTGTGTTATCAGAGATTGATTTTTCTCCTCCAACTACTATTCCTTCAGTAATTTTAGATTTTTCTAGGTAATTACTTACAGATTTTGTTACCTTATTTTTTTCAACCAATAATATCGGTGCTGAATTGGCATCTATTATAGGTGTGGCTACCAATGCATCTGCAAAGTCATCTCCGTTTACTACCACTGCTACCTTTGAATCTGGTCTTACTTCTTGTGCTATCTTGACTGCTGTTTCATATCTATTTTCACCAGCTAATCTCTTTACACCTTGTTTTGCATATTTTGATAGTGTATTTTCTATTCCATTAGATATAGACTTCTCTCCACCTGATATATATATCTTTCCTTTTGAATATTCCTTTAATGCTGCTAAGGTATATTCAGACAACTTATTTTGTCTAGAAAGAAGTATTGGTGTTTCGTTTTTTATGGCTAATGTAGATATTGCTAGTGCATCAGAGAATGAGCTTCCACTTGCTACGATTACATCTTTGTTCTTTGATATAGACTTTATTCTATCTGCTATCATTTTCGATGTTTCATATCTGTCTACACCATTTATTACATCTACCTTGTATTTCATTTCTTTTAGTTCTTTTTCCTGTGCCTTAGATACAGTGTTGTCTCCACCTATTATTACTATATTTTTTGCACCCAATCTTTTTATTTCATTTAAGGTATCAGATGGCGCCTTATTGATGTTTGTGTATAGTATAGGTGCTTTTATAACCTTTGAATATGGCATAGCAGACAATATGTCTGAGAATTTGTCTCCATTTACCAATATTACTGTTTCTGCTCCATTTTTATAGTACTTTTTGCTTACTTCTATAGCTGTTTCTATTCTAGTTTTTCCACTAATCCTTGTGATTTTAGAAATTTTTTCTGAACCCTCTTCTACAACTGGATTTTTTATTTCTACATTCGGTTTGTGTATAGAATTTTTTCTTCTTGAAGGCTTAGTTGCTGTTGAATTGCTTTCAGTAGCCTTGTCTGATGAATCATTTTTTTCCGGTTGTTTTGGTTTGTCTTTGTCACCTTCTGTTGGAGGTTTTACTACATCTCCATGACCTGATCCTGCTGGTGGCTTTGGTGCTTCACTACCTCCTCCTGTTACTGGTGGCTTTGGTGCTTCACTACCTCCTCCTGTTGCTGGTGGCTTTGGTGTTTCGCCATGTCCTCCTGTTGTTGGTGGATTTGGTGTTTCGCCATGTCCTCCTGTTGTTGGTGGATTTGGTGTTTCGCCATGTCCTCCTGTTGTTGGTGGATTTGGTGTTTCGCCATGTCCTCCTGTTGTTGGTGGATTTGGTGTTTCGCCATGTCCCCCTGTTGTTGGTGGATTTGGTGTTTCGCCATGTCCTCCTGTTGTTGGTGGATTTGGTGTTTCGCCATGTCCCCCTGTTGTTGGTGGATTTG
>F241_Great_Cormorant__coassemble_628_pt1 | contig 18336 bp, 15 predicted proteins | sample F241_Great_Cormorant__metabat2_high_PE_009 | metagenome-assembled genome bin F241_Great_Cormorant
TTATTTTACTTTATATCTTTATTTTACTTTATATCTTTATTTTACTTTATATCTTGTTTTACTTTATATCTTGTTTTACTTTATATCTTGTTTTACTTTATATCTTTGTTTTTGATATAAAAATTACCGTTTCACACGGTCAGTTATTCCCCCTCCATGTGAAACGGCATATTTAAAATTATTTTTTCTTCTTGTTTTTATTTATCTGGTATATAGGTAGTCCTAATAATAATATCCCTATACTACCAAATGATATCATGGTATTGTTTATTAACTGAACTACCAAAACAAATGCTCCACCCAAAATAGCTATTATCGGAACTATTGGATATAGAGGAACCTTATATGTAAACTTAGATACATCATTAAGCTTTCTATTTTTCAATACAGCAAAGAAAGTTAAAACTATAAATATCCATATTGAAAATATAGCTAAGTCAGATAAAAGATTGAACTGACCACTTAAAGCAAATAGTGCAGATATAATACTCATAAATAATATTGAGTACTTAGGTACCTTATTTGAGTTCAATTCCAATAATTTATCGCTTTTTGGAAGTATTTTTTCTTCAGCCAATGCATACAATACTCTTGATCCTGTAAAACTAAAGGCTGTAGCAGCACCGAAAACAGATATCATTATACCCATTCCTAGAATTTTTCCACCCATTTCTCCAAATATAGCTATTGAAACCGCCAAACCTGGAGTTGCTGTTTTTGCCAAATCTGATGCTGGTAAAACATGAAGGTAGGCTAAATTTATCACAAGATATATAAGCATAACACCTATAAGTCCCCAAACGATAGATTTTGCCAAATCTCTACCTGGATTTTTCATCTCACCAGCCAATGCACAAACGTTTATCCATCCATCGAAGGCAAAGAATATAGCTAACAACACACTTCCTGCTGCTATAACTGGATTAACGCCTTCTGCAACGAAAGGATGTATAACCGGATTTGACCCCTTACCTAATACAAAGCCAGCAATCATAATTATTATAAGTACTGCAACCTTACAAATAGTTGCTACATTTCCTAGATATGCTACAGGTTTCGAACCCCATAAATTAAATATCGTAATTATTGTTATCACTATTAATACCACTGGGAATTTTAAATATGACATACCTGTCAATGATACAAATTGATCTGCAAATATAACTGCTAATGCAGAAATCATACCAGGGAAGTATAAAAATACTTGAACCCATCCTGCCAAAAATCCAAGTCTATCACCATAAATTTCTCTAATATATACTATCATTCCACCTGTCTTTGGTATTGATGCAGCCAATTCAGATACTGTAAGACCTGCACATAGAGTTATAAGACCTGCAATAACCCAACCTAACATACCTAATCCTGGTGCTCCACCTGTAGCAGTATATATAGCCTGTGGTTTAAAAAATACACCAGCTCCTATTATAGAACCTACAACTGTAAATATTGCAGTTGCAACACCTACATTTTTAACCATACCATTTGAACTAACATTTTTGTTTTCGCTCATACACAAACCTCCTCTACCCTCTAGAATTTTTTATCAATACTTTGATATCAGTTTCTTCATATAACATAATAGAATAAATACAAAACAATCGTGGGCATCGTTTTCCCGAAGATTAAAACAAATATCAAATATATCTTATTTTAGCTTTACCCTTGCAAAATTAAGTAAAACATTTTTTCATTTGTTTTTTATTAGTTTTTTTATATTTTTATTTTGTTTTCTATATGTATTTTATATGATTCTCAAGTTTTTATTTATTTTTTTAGGTTTACTTCTATAAACTTACTATTATATCCATATGTTCTTCATTTATATAAATTTTCACCATAAATCAATACATAAAAGTCCAGATGCATCTATCTTCTAGGCTTTTGCATCTGGACCCTTTGAAACATATTCATAAAATCTATATACTATATATGAAAATACTGAAAAACATAGTATAAAAATAATAGAAAAATTATTTAGGTTTTTATATAGACCTATTATAATATTTACAGGATTTAAAACATCCCATGAATTAAACCTTATAAACCTTCCCATATAAATACCTATAGATGATATTATACACATTATAAATACATATATTTTTTCTAATCTACCATTTAACTTCAATTCTTCCTTATAATACTTTAGACAGGTAGCAAACAACCATGCACCAACTAAAAATCCTACTATCAATGACATTAGTTTCAACCATACAAAAATATCTTGAATATATGTCACACCAGAATATTTATTTTCTCTAAAATAAAATTTTTCGGAACTTAAGTGTATGAAATCAGTAGCCAGATATATAGTATTTGGCCAAAATAAAAATGATACCAGAAAATTAATAACTTTTAAGATTTTAGATGATATCTTTTTACTATTCTTTATCAATAAAAATGGTATTATTGCCAAAATCATATTCCATACGAAGAAGACATAAAAAAAATCCCCTGTATTAAAAAATATATATGTATTGAACATTGAAAATAATATAAACAATAATATTTTATACATATAACCCTCCTCTATTTTTAATCAATTATATCAAACTGAAGATTTCTATGTCAAATACAATTTAAAATTAATTAGTTTCATGTTTTTGAAATAAAAATTGATACTTTCTCTAATCAATATTTATTTGTAAATCAACTATGGTTAATGTATAATATACTCATATTTAGAAAGTATTATATCAAGGTTATTAGGAGGTATATATGTTAATGACACTATGCTATCTTGAAAAAGATGATAAATTTTTGATGCTACATAGAACTAAAAAAGAAAATGATGTAAATAAGGGAAAATGGATAGGTGTTGGCGGAAAATTAGAAAAAGACGAAACTCCACTTCAATGCATAAAGAGAGAGATAAAAGAAGAAACAGGATTCGATGCTCACGATTTAGAATACAGAGGATTAGTTGTTTTTAATTATAATGATAACCCTCCTGAATATATGTTTGTATACAATTGCAAAAATTTTAGTGGAGAAATTCTAGATAACTGCAAAGAAGGTGTACTTAAATGGATAGATAAAAATGAATTATTTGATTTAAATATATGGGAAGGTGATAGAATATTTTTATCATTAATTTTAAATAATTCACCATTCTTTTATTTAACTCTAAACTACAATAATGACAAACTAATAAGTCATGAGTTGGAATTTAAAGATGATGGATATAGTGTGTTTGAAGTTTTCATACCAGAAGATTATATAAATAATGTTATTTCTAGTTTAGGAAGGTATAATCTCTTAAAAGAAGGAAATTATGATAACGTATACGCTTCAATAGACGTAATTGGACACTGGACTACCCTTCCTGGTGCAAATCCTTTCGATGGTGAAATTGGAAAATCAAGTTCAGAACCTGAAAAGATGATAAAATTCAGGGTCAAAAATGAATTTAAGGAACTAGCATACAAACTAATAAAAGAAAACCACCCATATGAAGTTCCCATTATAAATATATATTAACACTATTACAGTTATTCTAATCTTATAAGGTTCTTAATATTATAACGACAAGGTTCTTAATATTATAACGACAAGGTTCTTAATATTATAACGATAAAGTTCTTAATATTATAACGATAAAGTTCTTAATATTATAACGGCAAAGAGTCCTTCTAAAGCTTAATTTAGCCATAGAAGGACCCTTTGTTTATATATTAGTGATGATTTACAGATATTATTAGAATTGATTCAACAACTCTAAATATTCTCTTCTTCTTTCATCTTCTTTTTCTTCAAATACCTTTGTTTCTTCATCTACCCTAGCCAACAATTCGTCGCTAAGTTCTCTAGTAGCAAATGTATACACAACTGCATTTTCCTTATCTATATGTCTTTTTAGCAGATTTCCATATCCTATTGCATTGGCGATTATATCAAGCTTAACATCGTCATTTTTTTCTTGATCATACTTGTCCAAAGCCTCTTCCAAACTTGCCATAAAAAGTCTACCAAAGTCATGTTCTACTAACATACCATGTTTTATAAGTTTCTCTGCAACAGGCCCTAATTCATCAACCATAATTTTGAACAATATCAATTCTTCCTTACCATGATGATGTGCATCTGCATAATTTCTAGCAAATGATATATACTTTCTAAATAGGTCTGTATCTACCTCTTTACCATTCATTATTTCCTTGCAACTTTTTCTAACTTTTTCTATAAATAATAGTATATTATCATGTTCCTTTACTAATAAATCTACTCCATTCATTACTTTCTCCTTATCGAATACTGGTAATCACTTTCTTCATCGAATGTTAAATCTGTTTTTTCCAATATTCCTATTATAATATTTTTTCTAATTTCATAAAAATCTCTACTATTTCTTCCAAGATTCTTCCAAAAATCTTCATGAATATCCATTCTATCTCTCCATACTATGAAATCATCATCCTTATCTAGTATTTCCTGAACTCTATCACATGGCATACCATTTAGTAACTTAGATGACAATAGTGTATATGCATCCATTGCATTTATACCTTCTTCTACTTCAATCTTTCTACCATATTCTCTTGCAAATTCAAGGATTTCATCAAAAGAATATATAGAATTTTTTTCGATCATCTCTACTATGAATACCAATCTATTTTCTACATCATATATCATAGACTGAAGAGAACCATGTATGTTTGACAAATCAACTATATCTTCCAATTCTCCAACTGGTATATTTTTTATATTGTCATTTATTTCTTTTGAAAAACCTGGGCTTTTTAGCTCTGCTTTTTCTAGTAAATATTCACATAAATTATTTTGAAATTCTATCTTACTATATAAAAAATAATGTATCGGTCCTAAAAAAGCACTCATCTCTATACCTCCTGATTTAACTTAGCTAATACGTCTTCTACCTTTAGTCCATGAACCATACATGCATCTTCTAAAGATTCCATTTGTGATGATGGACAACCTAAACAGTGCATACCACACTCCATTAATACCTTCTCTGCATCCTTATTTGACTTTAATATTTCCCCTATTATCATATCTTTTGTGTAACTCATTTTTATATCTCCTTTATATTTATAATTCAATTTATATTTTGCCGATACCCATCCATTATAATCATAATTAACAGAAATAGACACCTGTCAATAATCATATTTAAGTATAAAAAACATATGTAGTCATAGCTAATCAATATAAATTATCACGTTATATTTTTCAGTGGCTAAGCCATATCGTTCTTAGGATTAAGTATCTCTCCTTCGATAATATAATTATATTCTATTCTTGATAAATTTTCCGTTGTAAATGCAACCATTTTTTATTTTTATTTATTTTTGCAAATATACCTTTATTTTTTGGGGATATATGTATTATTTTAAAGATATAGATTTATTAATTAAAAAATCATAGGTATATATCTAAATAAAAAAAGTTAGGCTGTATGGTAGATTTATTGACATTTATTTTTTGTAGAATTATAATGTATACAAGATATTTTCCATATTAATTTTCATATGGATATGTCCTAAAATTATCTATCATAAGAGGTTTTAAAATGAAGAAAAGAGGTTTGATTTATTTGATTTTAGCTACTATATTATTTAGTAGCATGGAGGTCGCTATAAAGGCTACCAATGGGGCATTCAACCCTATTCAGTTGAATTTCCTACGTTTCATCATTGCGGGTGTGGTTTTACTTCCTATGGCAATAGGAAAATTAAAAAGAGAAAACCATAAAATTGATTTAAAGGACATAAAAGATTTTGCTCTTATGGGATTTTTCTGTGTTGTAGTAAGTCTGTCCTTTTATATAATCAGTTTACTTTATGTTCCTGCTTACGAGGTTGCTATTTTATTTTCTAGCAATACTTTTTTCTCAATCATACTTGCTAGTATATTTTTGAGAGAAAAAATTTCAAAACAAAGTATGTTGGCGTTATTTATTGCATTTTTAGGCATGTTGATCATTGTTGATCCATTTACCTTCAAGGGTAGTTTTACAGGAGTAATACTGTGTATTATATCTGCGTTTACCTTCTCTATTTATAGTGTATTTTCAAAATATCTCACAACGGGAAGGCCTACTGGTGGGACTGTAATGACATGTTTTGCATTTATCTTTGGTTCTATACAACTTTTTATTTTAATGATGATATCTCATATTCCATCAGTATCAGGGTTTTTAATTGCACACAAATTAAATGTACTTGCAAATATCCCATATTTCTCAGGTATAACATCTGACAACTTACTTCTTTTCTTATTTATATCGATAGGAGTTACAGGAATTGGCTTTGCATCATACTTCCTTGCAATAGATACCCTAAGCGTTGCTATGGGCTCAATTGTATTTTTTGTAAAACCAGTTCTATCGCCAATAATTTCCTATTTCTGTATAGGTGAGATTATTAGTACAAAAAATGAAATAGGATTGGCTGCAATAATGGTTGGCTCTGTTATTTTATTTATATACAATATGAAAAATATAAAACACGTTTCAGATATAGAAGAACTTCCTGATGTAATATTGGAAGATATTAAAGAAAGTGCTAAAGATATGAAAGAAGAAATTAAAAAGGATGTCGAAGCTGATATAGAACTGTTGGAAGATCTAAATAATGAGGATAGATTATAATGTTTTCTGATCATAAACATCATGTTTTAGATTTTATTAAAATCGAATGGAAAATATATCTAAAAAATAAATGAAAAGTTTTATAATCATATATCACGTTTTGATTTTACTTATTTTTATAGAAATACAGAAAGCAAAAAATAAAAAATGTTATCACGGATTCATTCATCTTTGATAACATTTTTTTATTTTTTATAATGATTTAGTTTTGTCTTCATTTAAAAGTCTTTCTACTTCTACTTCCCAATCTTTATTGCGCTTTTTTTCTATAACAAATGGCAATATAAACATTATCAAGGTTACGAGTATTACCAATACAGCATTTTTTAAACTTGAAGATGTAATTGTAAATATCACCGATATTATGATACTAATCATCAATACTGAAACAACTGCCAATAGAGTTTTATAGCTTCCTATTTTAAACAATCTTTTTTTATTCGGTTCAGTTTTTCTCATTTTCACTATTGATATTCCCATGATAACATAGGCTATAGAATATTGTAAAACCGATGAATTGGCAAGTATTATAATTACATTATTTATATTTGGTATTATTAAGAAAAGCAATGCAAATCCTGAAATTACTACTGCCTGAGTAAACATTATAGCTTCGGATACATCGTTTTCATTCGCTTTCCAAAACTTAAACCTAGGTGGATACAACCCTCTTCTTGCACTTGATTCTACAGTTTTCGCCGGTCCTATAGACCAAGATGAAATCTGTACAATTATTCCTATAAGAACAAATACACAAAATATATTTACTATTATTGATGGTAAATGTAATATTCTCGTATATATTTCTATGCATTGAGCAACATTGTTTAATTGTATATTTGTCTTACTAACTACATTTGCTAACATAAGACCATTTACTATATTTAGTAAGAATACAAATATCAATGCTGATGTAGCTCCTATTAGGTATGATTTCGCTGGATTTTTCAATCTTTTTAGATATACAGCAGACATTTCTTGTCCAATAAATATAAATATTATCGGAGTAAAATATTGTATAGTTTGACTTGTTTGCGAGTCTGGTAAAAATTCCTTAACACTCATGTTTCCAAGTAGATTATCCGGCATTATTCCCACTTTTATAGTTGCCATAATTCCCAAAGCTGTCATTATTACCAATGGTATGTACAAGCCAAACCAAATACCTATCTTACCACATATTTTAACCATATCGAATTTTATATTTAAAAATGTTATGATCCAGTATACAGAAACTATTACAATAAATGTAAATAATCTATTCTGGCCTATGGTTGCGTTTTTTATAATTATTCCAATAAGTGGTGGTAGAGATGAGGCCATCAAAACCATTGCCGGAAACATTTGTACCCACAAAAGCCAACTAGCAGTAAATCCCCATTTATTTCCTAAGGACATGCTTACCCAATGTTCCAATCCACCATCATCGTTTTGAAACATACTAGAAAATTCAGCTGCTATTAAAACTATCGGTAATCCAAATAAAAATGTAGCAACAATTAGATAAAAAATAAGGGTCCAACCAGCTGCTGCAACATCAGGTACATTTCTAACACTTCCTACTAAGGCACATGCCATTCCTATAAAGGTTAAGGTAGAAACCTTTTCGATTTTATTTTTTTCCATAAAACCCCTCCTTATTTATATAATATCTACCTAAAATATACCATCATATGACTATCTTCTGCAAGAAATATTTACTTATACTTTAAAAATAATGTTGTTATATTAAATTTAAGATACGAAAGGGGGGCTTATTAAAAGCCCCCTTTAATGTTTCTAGTTTTTATTTTAATTTTATATTATTAATGATCACAATTGGTTCACCTAAAGGAAGACCTGTATCACTTGGAAAATTAAATTTTTTTGTATTGTATTCTATTACAACATTTTTATTATTATATTTGGAATATTTATTACGTACTTTACTTACGTTATTATTATCGTCGATTATTGATACTAATTTTATTCCTTTTCCATATATCATATCCCCAGCATAATTTACTCCATACGAATTTGTTGGTTTATTTAATTTTAAAATCACATATAAGCTATTATCTACAGTACCAGGATTAGGTTCACTTATTTTTTGAAGTCTTAACAATTGTTGTCTATTTAGTAAAAGTAACTTACCTTCTAATCTTCCATTATATTTATTTACAGCAGGTTTATTTACTTTCACTTTTTTCTTATCAATCTTTTTTCCTGAAACCTTTGTCTTCTTTGAAATACTGTTTTTATTTACATTTTTATTTTTATGTGAAACCTTATTCGTTGGCGATTTCTTTTGTGTAGTCTTTCCTTTATTCCCATACTGATTAAGGATTCCTAGGTTAGATACAGGATATACGTCAAATTCCTTACCTATATCATTTTTTAGCTTATTATTGCTATTGTCTTGATCCATTCTTCCTTCATATCTTGCTATTTCCTTCAAATAGAAGCCATTACCTTTTTTATTTTTAGATATAGTTAATTTACTAATGCTATATTCTCCAGTACCTGATGATAATTCACTTCTTATTAGTCCTGTATTAGATTTCGTTTTAACAATTCCACCTCTATAGCCACCTACAGATGCAACTCCATCCATATAATCTCCATCTACTATTCTATATACTCTTCCATTGCTATATTTGTAAATACTAGCATATATCATATTATTTTCTTCGACCGCTTCAGCCATCATAATTAATTCAGGTATATTATCCCTATCTATATCATAAAGAGAATACAAAAATTTGCATTTTTTAGGACTAATCATTACGCTTTTTATATTTCCTATATTATATCTTTCTGGATTCTTCAAGATTTTCATAAACTCTTGTTTATAATTAGAGTCATTTCTAACTACATGTTTATTAACCTTCTCTGTACGAAATTCTTTGTGGTATGAACTTGCAGCCTCTGAACCTACTAAACTACCTAAACTAAGTACACTTGCTAAAATTACAGCTAAACCTTTTTTCATAATATCCTCTCCTTATAAATTAAAATAAATATTGTAAAAATTTAACTTTAAAACTTAATTTCATTATAATCTTTATTTATTATTTTTGCAATATAATTTAATTATTTTTTATAAAATTTTAACATAAATTATACTCCTATTTTTCTACTTTTCTTGTATGTATATCCGTCTGATTTCTAATCACTTTATTTTTTATGATTTTATTATGTTTATACTTCTATTTCCTACTCTCCTTATATGTATGATCAATATAGTTTCTAATCACTTTATTTTCTATGATTCTATTATCAAATTTTCTTAGTTCACCTTATATATTTATTTATATTAAAATTTTAATATATTTATAACGTTCTTAGTTGGATAATATAGAATCTAAATTTTCATTGTGATATAATTAAGATAGATATACTTAGAAATCTTAATAAGGTTTTGTATATCATAATTTTATTTACAATTACATAAGGAGGCAGTTATGTCACAGTCTATTTCAAAAAAGAAGAGAAAGTTTAAATTCCCTTCTGCATTTACAGTGTTGTTTATTGTACTTATATTTGCATCATTTTTGACCTATGTCATACCGGCTGGTCTATATGACAAACTCCAGTACAATCCGGACAATACTTTTACAATAACTAGAACTGATGGCCAGAAAGAAACCTTAAAGGCCACTCAAGAGGTTTTAAAGAAAAATCATATTGAAGTTCCCCTAAAGAATTTCACAGATGGCTCTATAAAAAAACCTATTGCTATTCCAAACTCATATAAGAAAATAAAACAATCTCCTCAAGGACCATTGGCAGTTTTATATGCTCCTATTCAAGGTGTATCTGAATCTGTAGATATAATTATTTTCGTCTTAATAATGGGTGGTATAGTTGGTTTGTTAAACAAGACAGGGACATTCAATGCTGGTATGTCTGCCCTATCTAAAAAAACAAAGGGTAGAGAATTTTTGATGATAGCTATTATATTCTTCTTAATAGCTCTTGGTGGTACTACCTTTGGACTTGCAGAGGAAACTATTGCTCTTTATCCTATACTTTTACCTGTATTCATTGCTACCGGATACGATGCGATGGTTGTTATAGCTACCCTGTATTTGGGATCTTCTGTAGGTACAATGTTTTCTACAGTCAATCCATTCTCTGTAGTCATAGCTTCTAATGCTGCTGGTATTTCATTTAGCGATGGACAAATTTTTAGATTGATAGGACTTATATTATCTTCTATAATTACAATATGGTATATTAGAAGATATGCTAATATGGTCAAAAATGATCCATCAAAATCTATAGTTGCAGAGGATATGCCTAGAATTAAGGAGAGATTTTTAAGTGATTATGACCCTGATAACGTTCCAGATTTTACGATTAAGATGAAGATTTCGTTGACTATCTTCATTTTGGCCTTCGTTGTTATGATATGGGGTGTTCAAAGCCAAGGATGGTGGTTTACTGAAATGTCTGCACTATTTCTTGCGGTTGCTATCATAATTATGTTTCTTTCTGGATTCGATGAATCAAAGGCGATATCAGTATTTATTCAAGGTGCATCAGAACTTGTAGGTGTAGCACTTATAATCGGTGTAGCTAGAGGAACTAATATTATATTAGACAATGGCTTTGTATCTGATTCTCTACTTCACTATGCATCTAATTTGATAAATGGTATGAGTGGAACTGTTTTTGCATGGGTACAGATGGCTATATTCTCTGTTCTTGGTATATTTATTCCTTCGTCTTCAGGACTTGCAACCCTATCAATGCCTATAATGGCACCTCTTGCAGATACCGTTCACGTTGGAAGAGATGTTGTTGTTTCAGCTTATAACTTCGGACAGGGATGGATGAGTTATATCACTCCTGCTGGTTTAATAATAGCGACTTTAGAAATGGTAGGAGTAACATATGACAAATGGTTGAAATGGGTAATTAAGTTATTAGGAATGACGATTGTACTTGCTTTGATTATACTAAGTATACAAACAATGTTTAGTCACTAAAACATAATTTTCTAGATTATTAAATGTGATGATTACAGATTATTTATATCGTTAAATATAATGATTGCAATGACCTTGTTCACATCGAGTTCAAAGGTAATGTTTAATTATTAAAACATAATTTCCTATGATAATGAAAATGGGGATTTAGAATACCTTCCTTTAATACACTTATACTTCATTAAATGTGTTGATTTTGGAATATATTCTAATCCCCTGTTTTAGTTTTTATTTAATATACAAATGCCTCTGCTAATTTTGTTTTTTCTATAAGATTTCTATATACTTTTGATTTCTTTACCAATTCATTATGTTTTCCTATAGATTCTACATATCCATCATCTATTACAACTATCTTATCTACATTCTCTATTGATTTTAATCTGTGAGATATAACTATGACCGTCTTATTTTTTATTAATTTATTCAGGCTTTCCTGTATTTTTTCTTCATTATCCACATCTAGACTTGCAGATATTTCATCCAAAATTAAAATAGGTGAGTCTTTTAAAAAAGCCCTCGCTATAGATAATCTCTGTCTTTCTCCCCCAGATAACTCTGTACCATTTTCTCCTATTTTTGTGTCAAACCCATTTGGTAGTTTTTCAATAAAATCCATGCAGTTTGCAAGCTTTGCAGCCCTTATTACATCTTCTTTTGATACATTTTCTCTTCCTAAACGTATATTTTCAAATACACTTGTGTTAAACAGGGTAACATCTTGAAAAACTATTGAAATCTTGTCAAATAACGATTCTATAGCAATTGTTTTTACATCCTTGCCATCAATCAAAACACTTCCTTTATCACAATCGTACAGTCTAGAGATTAATCTCAAGATAGATGTCTTTCCCGATCCTGAAGCACCTACTAAAGCAGTTACCTCTCCTTGTTTTGCTATGAAATTTATATTTTTTAGTATTATACAATCATCATTATATGAAAAGCTTACATTTCTCAGTTCTATATCATATTTTGATATAGCTATATCTTCTCCAGTCTGAATAGGCATATTTTTTAATTCTTTTATACGTGCTATTGCAGGTTCTATATAATACATTTCCAAAATACCTTCTTTAGAAATATCAAACAACTCCTTTATCTTAAACGAACCTATTACATATCCCAACAAGTATAATAGAGATATTTCTCTCTTTTTTAAAAGAATTATACCTACAATTATAACTACAGCTATGCTTATAAAGGCAAATAGGTTTGAAATTCCAGTTATTATAAAAGCTCCTAACTCAAGCTTCATATGTATTTTTTCATTATCTTCCATTTTTTTGTATAGTTTTGTCTTTACCTCTTTAGACAAGTTATAACTACTTATTACCTCTTGCATTTCTATAGTTTCCTGAAACATATCTGAAGTTTCCGTAAGTATATCATGATATTTTGTATTGGCCTTTATTCTCTCATTTCTCGATAAAGGAATGAGAACAAAGCTTATTAATGTCGGTATTATAGCAGCAATTCCCAATTTATAATTCCCAATTATCATCATTCCTCCAATTATAGGAAAGAAAATCATCATTCCCACGACTTTTGGTATAGAATGACTCATTGCATGTTCTATCCTTTCTACATCCGACATAATTGTGTTTGAAAAATCACTCAAATTACGCTTCTGAAAAAATGATAGAGGAATTTTTGATAATTCGTGAGCAATATCTATCCTTATATTAGCCGATTCCTTATACGTCGTATTATATAAATTAATATATTCTTTTGATAACAAAAAATACATAATAATCAATGTCAAAACAGAAATGCCTATATAAATATATATATTCCTTTCATTTTTCAATAACAAATTATCTAGAAACATCATTAATATTATCATTGGAGCGATATTAATGCAGTAGGTAAAAAAACAACTCCATGTAGCATTTGATAAATTTTTCGCTCCCTGTTCCGATAAACAATATCGTCTTTTATAATACTCTTTCATCCTAAATCCTCCAATCGTTTGCCTTTTCATATAATTGTACTAACTTACTAAATAATCCATATTTTTCTATAAGCTCTTTTCTAATCCCCCTCTCAACTATCCTTCCTTCATCTAACACCAGGATTTCATCTACATTTTTTATACTAGAAATTCTATGACTTATCATTATAACAGTTTTATTCTTCATTAAATTTTTCAATGCTTTTTGCAATTCGTATTCATTATCGGAGTCTATTGATGCACTTGCTTCGTCCATTATTATAATTTCAGAATCTTTTAGTATAGCTCTTGCAATTGCAATTCTTTGTTTTTCTCCACCAGATAAATACACTCCCCTAGATCCTATTATGGTATGTTCTCTCGTTTCAAACTTCTTTATTATTTCGTTACAACCAGCCAATTCAATAGCCTTCATAACTTCATCTCTACTAGCATTTCTATCTGCTAATGCAATATTTTCATAGATAGAAGTCTTAAAAAGTTTTGTATCTTGAAAAACAAAGGATATATTTTGAATTATTGCTTCCTTGGTATATTCTTCAAGAAATCGACCTCCAATTTTTATACCTCCTCCATCAACCTTATAAAAGCCTGATAAAAGTTTTGCAATAGTAGTTTTTCCTGAACCTGAATGTCCTACTAATGCATAAGTTTTTCCCTGTTCTAAATAAAAGGATACGTTTTTTAAAACCTTTTTGTCTCCGTAAGAAAAACTTACATTATCAAACTCTATATTATAACTATCAAATTTACTTACATTTCCATACAATAACTTATCTTCTTGCATACTTAAATACAGTTTTTCCAATGTATCTACAGCATAATTTGCATTAAACATATTCATTCCGGCCCACATAATATTCATGAACGAAACCATTATAACTCCACTTAAAAAGAATATCATTATCAGTTCTACAGATAATTTATTTGGCGTCAAGATGTCTTCCATTTTAAAACTAAGTGGTATTGCAATAATTGCAATGAAACCAAGTAATATAAGTTGATAAATGACATATGGAGTTTTACAACTCAAAGAATAATCATAGGCATATTTAGAATAATCTACAATAGCTTTTTTTAGAGATTTGAATGAATTTATACTGTTTCCAAACACTTTAATTACCTGCATTCCTCTTACATATTCTACCGTTTCTGAACTCAATCTATCCAACGATTGCTGATATAGTTTCATAAAATCACTATTTTTCATCATTCGTCCCAAAATAAGTCCACTTACAACAGTTAATCCTAATACAAGAAGACCCACCCTTACACTAATTACAAATCCAAGAGCCAATGATAACAATGGTACTATAAATGCCTGTGAATTATCCGGTAACATATGTGCTACTGCTGTATGTGTTTTTGAGGCATTATCATCTATAGTTTTTCTTATGTAACCTGACGAATTAATATCAAAAAATCTGAAACTCGAATTTGTCAAACCATCTATTCCCTTTTTTCTCAAATTTGTTTCTAGTCTAAATGCAAATTTATGAGAAATTACTACGGACAAAGTATATAGCAATGCACTTAAAGTCAAGCATATGACTATATATATGGCATATTTGGTAGAACTATTATAATTAGAATACTCTACAATGCTTTTTATAAATTTATATACATAATAATATCCACATACTGTAAGAAAAGCAGATACACCAGATACAATTATAGACATATATCCCATGAACATGTAATCTTTGACATAGTCAAAAAGTTTTTTGTAAACCTTCATATTATTTCTCCTCTCCATCTTTTAAAATCAACAGTACCAAGTTTTTAAGCAGTTGTTTATTTTGTACAAATCTCTCCCTTGCTTCCAAAACATCAGAAGCTATTATCATTGCATTTGTAAAATCTGTCAATAATTGAAATTTGTCAATATCTATCAACCAATTCGGCTTATTAACTATCATCTTTTCAAAGCTTTGTCTAGTTAATTCCTGTAATTCATCCATCAATTCATTTAGCTCTGGTTTTCTTTTTTTCACCATCAAAAATTCTACATATAATGGCATGTACGGATTATTATCTACAATTTTTTCTACCAATTGTTCAGCTATAAAGCTATCTTCTCCTTTGATATAACACTCATTCATATGCTCTTTTAATATATTATTTCTATATTCTATACCATATATCATCAAATCCTTGAAAATTTCTAGAACATTTTTATAATAATGATATACTCCCCCCTTTGAAAGTGTAGTTTTCGATACAATTTCATCCATTGTTGTGTTGAAAAAGCCCTTTTCCTTAATAATTTCTGCTGTAACATCCATTATCTCTTTTCTTCGCTCTGACTCACTCAATCTTCTTCGTACATTAGTACTCATATACCTTCACTCCTTCCATAATAACTTTCTTTATAAATATTTTCATATATCGCTATAGTGTATTTATTACTATGTATTTATAATGTATTATCGTTCATTAAAATATTATGTTTATACAATCCATTTTTACCATCTACTGATATAATTTATTGATATAATCCATTATAGGTACAACCATATTTTGATACAATTTGTTTATTCTTAATATACCATTAGAACATATATATTTATTGACGATATCGTCGGTAATTAATTTATATTATACAATAGTTGAATGTCATTTTCAAGTATTTATAAAAATTGGTGAAGAATTATTCCTCACCAATTTCTATAAGTAAAATATTAAATTGTAATATACATATATAGTTATAGTAGATTTTCGTCTATTCTTTTTCGATTTTTCTTGTCTTGTATTTATCTTTCCTTGTCTTGTATTCATCAAATAGTTTTTCACATTCTTTTTCCTTAGATGAGCCAACAAACCAGTAGTCACACCTATCACCACCTGTTGCTAATGTTTTTTCTCTGAACAATACACCGTTATAAAGTCTTGCGGTAAGATAATCTGTTTCACAAACTACCTTTAATATATCTAATAAATCGTGTTCCTTGCAATATTGGTGAAGCGGACAATATGTGAAGTGATAACATACACCTATTGGAAACCTATCTTCTATGAAATTAAAGTCCCAAGTTTTATCTTTATATTCCGGATTCTTCTCAGCCCAGATAAGAGATTTTTTTAAAATTTTTTTAAACCTATTCATATGTCGTTCTTTATCTATATTAAGAAAAAGTCTAATAAGTTTTAAGTACTTTAGTTCAAAAATTTCTTTAATGATATTTCGCATTTCATCTAATGATATCACCCCATTGCCTGCTCTATAAATAGATATAAGATAAAAGCCCATGTATATGTTTTTAACCATTGGATTTTTTTCACCTATGTCTTCACATCTATTCAACATTTCCCTATAAATCTGATCCGCTTTTACAATTATTTCTTTTGTTTTTTCATTTCCGTATCTTCTTCTAAGTGGTTTTTTTATTAAAATTTTGCATATTATAGAATATTTTCTGACGTACTTCAAAATCATTCACCTTCTTTAGACATTTACACCATATTTCTATATGTTTTAACAAAATATTATTATATCCTTCCAAATATAATAATACACCTTCCTCTTACTTTATATTGTAACAGAAAGGTGCATTTATTTATACTGTATTTTTATTATAAAAACATATAATATCATAGTATTTCATATTACTAGATTCTCAAGTGATTCTGCTATTCCTCTATCATTTTTCTTATCTTTTTTATTGCAATATTTTTAATTTTACTTACATATGACGTTGATTTATTGAGCATTCTTGCTATATTTTTTTGAGTCATATCTTCCAAAAAAAATTTCTTCATAACAAATTTTTCTATTGGTTCTAGCTCATCTATACAATTCATGATTATTCTAAAGTCAGTGATTTTGTTATACTTTTCTACATAGTCCTCAACCCTTTTAATTTGAGAATAGAATAGTGTTTTTTCATCACAATTTATATTTCCATCTAATTCATAATAATACAATATATTGCTATTTTTAACAGCCAGTATGCTTTCCTCTATTTTTTTATGCGGAATTCCATACATAGAATTCATCTCTTTTATCTGAGGATATGATAGCTGTTCTCCAAAATCATCAAATTTATTTATATATTTAGAATATATAGATTTTGCTTCCCTAGACACCGATATGCTGTCAAAATTTCTATAATAATTTTTTATAGCATATTTAGCCATGCTACAAAGGTAGGTTCTAACCTTCACATTTTCTCTAAAATCATACCGATGCATTGATTCTATAATACCTAACATAGCAGTTTGAGTAAGATCATCTATATCTATTCCTTTAGATAAAAAGTTTTTAATATCTATATCATTATTTATTGAGGCTTTTATGTATGGAATATATTCCTCTAAAAATATTTCAGTGACATCTTCATTGGTATTGTTATTTATCCATAATAATATCCTATCTATTGTGTCCTTTGTGTCATCTGAAACAAGACATTTAGTTATAAAATCTTCCTTTTTAGACTTAATACTCTTATCATATCTTTTTATAATTTCTGCTACCTTTTCATTTGAAACTTCCATAATTACCTCCCTTAAATATTATATAATATTAAAACTGATTTTCAAAGTAATATGTACTAATTTACAAAAAAATACACTAAACAGTGTATTTTTATAAGTTTTTTTATTAATTTAAGGGTTTATTATTGTGTAATATAACATTTCATCTTATAATCACCTTTATTATGCAGCATAATGTTACATCTTATAATAGGCTTTATTATTGAGTAACATAATATTACATCTTATAATAGGCTTTATTATTAAGTAGCATAATATTACATCTTATAATAGGCTTTATTATTAAGTAGCATAATATTACATCT
>F241_Great_Cormorant__coassemble_632_pt1 | contig 18075 bp, 16 predicted proteins | sample F241_Great_Cormorant__metabat2_high_PE_009 | metagenome-assembled genome bin F241_Great_Cormorant
TTCTATGCTTTTATATATACATACTATACTTATTTTTACGTTTTTATATTTCTATACTTTTATATATACATACTATACTTATTTTTATGTTATATATGCATTGTGCTTATTTCTCTATTTTTAATTTTTTTAGTTTCGTTTATTGTGTAGAAATTTTTAAATATGAGTTTGAGCCTTGTATTTTCTATTACACATATATTATTATATCCCTATACAATAGCATATTGCAATTATTTATTTCTATATTACAAATTGATTTTCTATAATATAAAACGGTTAAACTTTAACATTAAATAATGTCTAATTTAACCGTTTAATCTATAGAAATTTATTTACGTTTTCTATTTACACTCTATATCAATTATTTTTCAACTCTAACTACTGGTTTTATAAGATCTGCTGGCTTATCCTTCATTAGCATTAATGCATCTTCAACGTGTTCAAATCCTTCAAATCTATGAGTTATAAGTTTAGATAGGTCAAGCTTTCCAACTGAAACTAGTTTTGCAAGTTTTTCCATTCTAAGTCTTCCACCAGGCATAAGTCCTCCTTGGATTTCCTTGTGACCCATTCCTACACCCCACTCTGCTCTTGGGATCTTTACATAGTCTCCAGAACCTAGATAGTTTACGTTACCTATTTTTCCACCTGGCTTTAAGCACTCTACTGCCTCTGCAAATGTGTCAACAGTACCACCTGCTATTATAACCTTATCTACACCTTTTCCATTAGTCATTTCTAGAACTTGCTTAGCTATTGGACCGTTTTTGTAACTTACGAAATCAGTTGCTCCATAGAATTTTGCAGCTTCTACACAAGTAGGTCTAGTTCCTACTGCTATTATTCTTGATGCTCCTCTTAGGTTTGCTCCTGCAACAGCCATCAATCCAACTGGTCCAATTCCTATTACTAATACTTCATCACCGAATTGAACATCTGCTAATTCTGCTCCATGGAATCCTGTTGGAACCATGTCTGATAGCATACATGCTTCTTCTGGATCAATGTTTTCTGGTAGGTGAGCTAAGTTTCCATCTGGGTCATTTACATGGAATACTGAACCAAATACACCATCTTTTATATTAGAGAACTTCCATCCTGCAAGCATACCACCAGAATGCATAGAATATCCTGCTTGAGCTTCTACAGAATTCCAATCTGGAGTTATAGCTGGTACTATTACTCTATCTCCTGGCTTGAAGTCCTTTACCAATTCTCCAACTTTTACTATTTCACCACAGCACTCATGACCTAATACTAGGTTATGTCTCTCTCCTACTGCACCTTCCCATACAGTATGAACGTCTGAAGTACAAGGTGCTAATGCTATAGGCTTAACCAAAGCATCTAATGGTCCACAGTATGGATCTTCTTTTTCTATCCAACCTACTTTTCCTATTTCTAACATTGCAAAACCTTTCATAATAAAACCTCCTAAAAAATAATTATTTGTTATTAATTGCACTATTATATAGTGTTATCTAATCTTATACCCCTTAAAAAAAACTTAAAACACATTTTTGTTATTTTTTTAATTTTATTTTGCGTTTTCGTGATTAATTTCATAATCTTTTTTCAAGGTTTACATAATTATATTTTAGTTTTATTAATTTATACTTTACTTTTAACTGTATTTTTTGCATATGCTTTATTTTTTATTTTAAGAAAACATTATCTTTTTTTATTTTCATCTTTGTTAAATTTATGTTATAATTGAAGTATAAATAAAGGAGGTTTTGTGATGAATAAGAAATTTTTTACATCTATTAGTATCGGTGTAGCAACAGTTTGGTTTTCTACACACTGTGGTGCTGGATTTGCATCTGGTACACAGGAATTGCAGTATTTTTCAAACCATGGTTGGTTCGGGGTTTTCATGCCTATTATAACATTTGCAATCATAGCTTTTACATACTATGTAGGCTTAGAAACTGCTAGACAGACCGATAAGTGGAGTTATGATGCTTGGTCAAAAGAAGCATATGGAAATTTATCTAAATTTTTCTCTCCTATGCTTGATATAAGCGTTATAATTACTACTATAGCTGCTACGTCTGCAACTATTGCCACTGGTGGTTTGTTAGCACAACAGTACTTCAAATTACCCGTTATCGTTGGTTCAGTTGCAATGGTTGTCATAGTTACACTTCTATGTATTTTTGGTGAGAATATAGTTAGAAAAAATGCAATGATAATGACTGCCGCAATCTTAATTATCGTATCTATTGTTTTGGTATCTGGGCTTATAAAGTTCGCTCCTCAAATAGGTAAACTTATGTCTCAAGGTTATGTAAATCCAAACTCTTCAAAGTGGAGTATATCTGGTAGTACAGAAACTGTTCCTGGAAACATAGGAAATGCTATTTTGTGGGCATTGACTTATGCTGGATTCCAAATGGGAGCAATCGGTGGTATAGCCGCTTCTTTCAAGGGTGCAAAGTACAAGGAAGAAGCTAAGGGGGCTATGATTATCGGATGTGTAATAAACCTTGTAATGCTTATAGGTATATGTTTATTGATTTTCTCTGGTATGCCAGAAATCTATATAAACGAAGCTGCTAGAAAACTTCCTACAGTATACATCGTTAATCAATTAAATGTACCTATTTTATCAATACTATATCCTATCTTATTATTCTTGGCATTGATTACTACTGCGGTAGGCTTGATATTTGGTATGATAGGTAGAATAGAACCATATGTAATGAAGACTATGGATAACCAAATACTAAAGAAGGCTATAATAAGTGTTGGATGTCTTATAATATGCTATCTTATATCAACACAGGGACTTATGTTCGTAATAAAGGTTGCATACAAATATCTAGGAATATTCAACTGGATATTTATAATCCTTCCATTGTGGTTCTTGGGTTATAAAAACATAAGAAAAAGAGATTTAGAAAAGAAAGCTAAATAAAAAATTATCCCACACTCAAAATATTTTGAATGTGGGATTTTTTTGTATATGTCTTTAATTTTCTATAAGTATATTTTTATTTTCCATAAATATACTTTTATTTTTATATAAGTATTCTTTTATTTTTCTATAAATATTCTTTTTTTCTATAAATATTCTTTTTTTCTATGAATATGTTTTTTTCTATAAATATACTTTTCTTTTCTATAAGTATGTTTTTAATTTTTCTACTCTATCTGTTCTTTCCCATGGAAGGTCTACATCTGTTCTTCCAAAGTGACCATATGCTGCTGTTTGCTTGTATATTGGCTTTCTTAGGTCAAGGTCTCTTATTATTGCACCAGGTCTTAGGTCAAAGTTTTCTTCTACTATTTCTACAAGCTTTTCATTTGAAAGTTTTCCTGTTCCAAATGTATCAACAAATATTGATAGAGGTCTTGCAACACCTATTGCATAAGATAATTCTATTTCACACTTATCTGCCAATCCAGCTGCTACTATGTTCTTTGCAACATATCTAGCTGCATATGAAGCAGATCTATCTACCTTTGTAGCATCCTTACCAGAGAAGGCACCACCACCGTGTCTTGAATATCCACCATAAGTATCTATTATTATCTTTCTTCCTGTTAGACCTGAATCTCCATGTGGTCCACCTATAACGAATCTTCCTGTTGGATTTATGAAATATCTAGTTTCATCATCTAACAAGTGAGCTGGAATTGTAGTCTTAATTACTTTTTCTATCAAGTCCTTCTTTATCTGCTCAAGTGTTACACCCTCATTGTGCTGTGCAGAAATTAATACTGTATGAACTCTAACTGGTTGATCTTCTTCATATTCTACAGTTACCTGAGTTTTTCCATCCGGTCTAAGATAGTTTAGTTCTCCACTCTTTCTAACCTCTGTTAATTTTCTTGATAGTTTGTGTGCTAGAGATATTGGAAGAGGCATAAGCTCTGGAGTTTCATTACAAGCATAACCAAACATTATACCCTGGTCTCCTGCACCAACCTTTTCTAATTCATCTTCTGTTTTTTCGCCTTCTTTTGATTCCAATCCTTCATCAACACCCATTGCTATATCATTTGACTGCTCATCTATAGCTGTCAATACTGCACAGTTTTGTGCATCAAATCCCATGTCACTACTTGTGTATCCTATTTCTTTAACTGTGTCTCTTACAATTTTTTGTATGTCAACATATGCATTAGTAGTTATTTCTCCTGCTACTAATACCAATCCTGTTGTTGTTACTGTTTCACACGCAACTCTTGAATTTGGATCCTGCTCCAATAATGCGTCCAATATTGCATCCGATACCTGATCACAAAGTTTGTCTGGATGTCCTTCTGTTACTGATTCTGATGTAAATAAATGTCTTGCCATTTTCATACCTTCCTTTCATACTGTTCATTTTAATTCATTATTTTCTACCGTGAATTTTCTATCTCTAAAAAAATTTTTCTGAAATTAAAAAACCACTTCGCTAAGAAGTGGTCATAAATTACAAGATAAATAACCCACCTCATCTTCCAAGATAAATCTTGCAGGAATTAGCACCGTTTTAGCGGTTGCCGGGCTTCATAGGGCCTGTCCCTCAGCCACTCTTGATAAGGTAATCAAGATTAATTTTCAAAACATAATAACATATTAACATTAATATACAATAGATGTCAATACTTTTTTTACTTTTTATACTGATATCCTATTTCAAATAATAGGTTTCTATTTTATTTTAGCATTTTTGAATAATATGCTCCTATTTCATTTTTATCGTTTATAATTTTTATATCAGTTCTTTATTTTTATACTGTTCCTATCATCTGAAGTATTTCTATTGAGCCTAGAGCTATACCTGTTCCCAAGGCTACACAGTTCATTGGATCTTCAGCTATTCTTACTTCTAGACCTGTTTTTTCAGATATTTTTTTATCTATTCCATATAGAAGAGATCCTCCACCTGTTAGGCATATTCCATTGTATGCTATATCAGATGACAATTCTGCAGGAGTCTTTTGTAATACTCTAATTATCAATGCTATTATCTGAAGAACACTTTCTGCCATAGCATCCATTATTTCTATAGAGCTTACGGTGATAGATTTAGGAAGTCCATTCCCCAAATCCCTACCTGTAATAATTATAAATCTTTCCTCACTTCTCTTATAGGCACTTCCAATATCCTTTTTTATTTTTTCGGCAGTAGTCTCTCCTATCATCACATTATAATGACGTTTTATATATCTTATAATATCTAGATTAAGCTTGCTTCCACCAATTTTTATTGATTCACTAACTACTGTTCCACCCAATGATATAACGGCTGCATCAGTAGTTCCATCACCTATATCGACTACCATATAACCTCTTGGCTCCAATATGTCTATTCCTGCCCCAATAGCCGCTGCAATAGGTTCTTCTATCAATAATACCTCTCTAGCACCAGCATTTTTTGTAGCATCTTCAACTGCCTTCTTCTCTATATCTGATATACTTGATGGAACTGATATCATAATTCTAGGCATAACTATTTTTCCAAATCCCTTTTTTTCACCAAGCATATCTATAAAGCCTTTTAACATCTTCTCTGCATTATCATAATCCGATACAACACCATTCATTATTGGTCTTATCGTTTCAATCCCCTTTGGAGTCTTGCCTATCATTTTGTAGGCTTCATTTCCAACTGCTATAACATCATCTATTCTATTATCGACCGCTACAACCGATGGTTCTGAAAGAACTACACCTTTGTCATCTACAACTATCTGTACGTTAAACGTACCAAGGTCGATTCCTATATCCATTCCAGCCATATAACTTCCTCCTATTTCGACATTTCTTTTTAAGAAAACAATATCCCATTGTATATTATATTATATCACAAAGTTTAATATTTTCTTAGCTATAAACACATATAAACTTTGCTATATTCTATAAACTTTTAAATCAATCAAAGTATATTTTTCATACAAGACTTACAATCATATCTATGTTCATATCTATATCATTATATCACAAACTTCTATAGTGTGTGTTTTGTACAAGACTTACAATCATATACTGTCTTCGTTTGAATAAAGTGATTTTTATATGTGTATTTGAATAATGCCCAAGATTTAGCTAATTAATCCATATGACTAATTTCTAAATCTCAGGCAAAATACTAATCTACTATTTCTACATCTCCGCCTAGTGCTTTGAATTTTTTGTCTATATCAACATAACCTCTTTGTATGTGATAGATTTCATTTATATTTGTAGTTCCCTCTGCTATAAGGCCACATAATATAAGAGCTGCACCTGCACGCAGATCAGTTGCAGTTACATCAGCACCTACTAATGAGTCAACTCCATTGACAACTGCACTTCTTCCATCTATCTTTATATTTGCACCCATTCTATTAAATTCATTGACATGCATAAATCTATTTTCAAATACTGTTTCAATTACTACTCCAGTACCTTCTGCAACTGTCAACATAGCCATGAACTGAGCCTGTACATCTGTTGGGAAACCTGGATGCGGAAGTGTTTTTATATCTATTGGTTTTATAACTTCTGGTCCAACTACCCTTACAGAATTTTCACCTTCATAAACTGTAGCACCAGCCTCTGTAAGTTTGGCTATTACCGGCTTTAGATGATCTATTATTACATTGTTCAATACTATATCTCCCTTAGTCATAGCCGCAGCAACCATATAAGTCGATGCCTCTATTCTATCTGGTATTATAGTATGTTCTGCACCCTTTAGAGTTTTTACACCCTTAATCTTTATCGTATTTGTACCTGCACCTCTTACACAAGCTCCCATTTCATTTAGGAAGTTTGCCAAATCAACTATTTCAGGTTCTTCTGCTGCATTTTCTATTGTAGTTACACCATCTGCTAATACAGCTGCCATCATTATATTCTGAGTTGCTCCAACAGATGGAAAATCTAGGTACAACTTATTTCCTACTAGATGATCTGTTTTAGCCTCAACGAATCCATGATCTATAGTTACATTGGCACCCAAAGCCTTAAATCCCTTTAGGTGTAAATCTATTGGTCTAGTACCTATGGCACATCCACCAGGCATAGATATCTTTGTATGGTTAAATCTAGCCAACAAAGGCCCCATAACCAAGAACGAAGCTCTCATCTTTTTTACAAGCTCATATGGAGCTTCATATGTATCTATATTTGTAGAATCTACAGTCAATGTATTATCCTTATAATCTACCTTAGCTCCAAGATGTCTCAACAAATCTGATATAACGTGTACATCTCTCAAATTCGGTACTGATTTTAAAACACATATATCATTTGCTAGCAATGTTGCAGCAATTATTGGTAATACGGCGTTTTTTGCGCCATCTATATTTATAGAACCCTTTAGAGGTCCGCTTTTATTCACTCTTATCTTTGGCATATTCCCTCTCCTCATATCATTACAAATTTCTATTCATAAATATCATTTTTTATCTACATTTATTATGCTTTCAACTGTCTATTGAAAATATAATAAACGAAAATAAATATTTTGTCTTGCATTTGATTAATTATGTTTTTTTAAAACACAATTAATCAACTTATATTATATTGGAAAATCCTAAATAAATCAAGTATTTCAAACACAAAGGTGGAGAATTTCTCCACCAATGTGTTCATATTTATTTTATATGTTTATTATTCTACAGTAACAGATTTTGCAAGGTTTCTTGGCTTATCTACGTCTAATCCCTTAAGTGAAGATACATAGTAAGCTAATAACTGCATTGGTACTACTGCTAATATTGGAACTAATAGGTCAGATACCTCAGGAACGTAGATTACATAATCTGATACATTCTCTACAGAAGTATTACCTTCCTTAGCTATTGCAATTACATTAGCTCCTCTTGCTCTTACCTCTTCCATATTAGATATCATCTTTTCTACTAATTTATCTTGAGTTGCAATAGATACAACAGGTGTGTTCTCCTCGATCAAGGCTATAGTTCCATGCTTCAATTCACCTGCAGCAAATGCCTCTGCATGAATATAAGATATTTCTTTTAATTTTAGAGAACCTTCTAATGCTAGGTAGTAATCTCTACCTCTTCCTAGATAGAATATATGTTGTTTCTCAATTAAAGTCTTAGCAATTTCTTCAACCTTATCCTTTTGTTCAAGAAGTGTTTCTACTTTTTCTGGAAGTGAAAGTATATCCTTTATAACCTTGTCATACTCTTCTCTATCTATCTTTTCCATCTCTAGTGCAAAGTTTAGAGCTATCATATATAGAGATACTATCTGAGTTGTATACGCCTTAGTAGATGCAACTGCAATCTCTGGTCCAGCCCAAGTATAGAATACATCATGTGCCTCTCTTGCTATTGAAGAACCTACTACATTTGTTACTGCTAATATTCTAGCACCCTTCTTCTTAGAATCTCTAAGTGCTGCCAATGTATCTGCTGTTTCTCCTGACTGACTCACCAAGATAACAAGTGAATTTTCATCAACAAAGTTATCATTGTATCTAAATTCAGAAGCTATATCTGCTATTACTGGTACCTTCATATATTTTTCTATACACTTCTTTCCTAGTAGACCTGCATTATATGCTGTTCCACAAGCAACGATGTATATCTTATTTATCTTTTCCAAATCCTGCTTTGACATCTTTATGCTATCAAGAATTATCTTTCCATCTTCATTTAATCTTCTCTCAACAGTATCCTTGATTCCCTGTGGTTGTTCGTGTATTTCCTTATTCATAAAGCAATCGTAACCGCCCTTACTTGCAGCTTCGATATCCCATGTAACTGTGAATACTTCTTTTTCAACTACATTTCTATCTTCATCGTATATTGTTATCTTATCTCCCTTTATATGTACTGTTTCTCCATTCTCTAAGAAGTAAACCTTTCTTGTATATTTCAAAAGGGCCGGTATATCAGACGCTATGAAAAATTCTCCATCCCCTATACCAACTACAAGTGGAGAATCCTTTCTTACAGCTACCATTTCATCATTTGAATACTTTGAAATTATTCCTAGAGCATAGGCTCCTCTCAAATCATTTTTTGCTTTGAATACAGCATCTAAAAGGCTTCCGTCGTAATATTTAGATACCAAATGAGGTATAACTTCTGTATCTGTCTTAGATAAGAAGTTTACACCTTCGTTCATTAGTTCGCTTTTTATTTCTGAATAATTTTCTATTATCCCATTGTGAACTACTGCTATGCTTCTATCTGCATTGAAGTGAGGATGTGAGTTCACATCTGATGGTTCTCCATGAGTCGCCCATCTTGTATGACCTATTGCCAAATTACCTTCAATAGGATTTTTTTCCAAATCCTCTGCCAATATAGCCAATTTCCCCTTAAATTTTCTTATTTCTAGTTCGCTTCCTGTGTTGACTGCTATCCCAGCTGAATCATATCCTCTGTATTCTAGCTTTTCTAATCCGTCTACTACTACTTCACTAGCTCTTCTTTTTCCTATATAACCTACTATTCCACACATAATGTGTACCTCCGTTCTCTAGGCAATCACCTGTATTCTCCTTTTGTCGATGAAATTTCTTTCAAGTTTTGTAGAGAAATAACGGAATCAGGTGTCCCGCGAAGTTATCCGCCGAATAATCGATAAACCTCGTCCTCGTCAACTCTTTCAAGTTCTGGCGCTAGAGTTTTAAACCCTTTCATTCATATGATTGCCTGTAATTTATTTTAGTTAGATCGCTTTTCGTCTAACTAATTTATTATACCAAAAATCATATGAATAAATCAACTATTTAATTGCATTTATACGATTGTTTATTTTTGTGTAAACATTTTTTGTATACCTGGAATTTCTACTTCCAATCAAATAGTATTGATTTGATTTTGTTTTTATCAGAATATACGGTGAATTTGTTGGATCCAACATCAATTTCAAATTTGACATACCTGTTGTAGAAAAACTTCCTTTACACAGATATTGCCCACCATAACCATTTGTCCTAATCATTTTATCAGGTAATGAGTTTAAAATTTTTATTTCTTTTACTTTACTAAATGGAATATTATAAACAGTCTTTCCATTTTCACAATGTATCTCTTTTGAGTTTACCAAAATATTTATATTACTTCTTTCTTCAAATGGAATTCTTAATACAAAAAATGATGTATACTACTACTGTGATTATAAATGAAATAATCATTCTTTTTTTCTTTGTCAATTATCTCTATAATCTCTGGATCATCCTTTGCACTTGACGGTATTGTTACTCCAAATATTAGTCTATTCTTCATTTTTGAGGAACTTATAAAATCATAGTATACAAAAATTACTGCTAATATAATCCCTAAACCATATATCAAGTTCATAATAATAATCATAATAATACCTCCATACATTACATATAAAAATCATTATTTGTATAAGAATGATATATAATTGTTTTTTTCTTAATCGATACTGCAAATTGTGTTTTTACAACTAATTTGCAGCATCGGTTAATAAATTTAATATATTATTTTTACACCTTATGGCTCATACCCTTCATAATAATAGGATGCTTCTATACCTTTTATTATTAATTCTCTATCAGTAGTTTTATTTGTAAGGTTAGTAGATATCAAAGTTTTTATTTCCAAGGTGTTTATAGGGCTTCTTTCCATTGCTTGTAGATATAATGTTTTATCTATTTTTCTCCAATCCACCACCATATCTAACCTTTTTTTCAATATCCTATCTAGCCAAATCCTCATAGCTCTTCCATTTCCATCCATAAAAAGATGTGCTATATTCATTTCCACATATTTGTCTACTATTTCATCAAGGGTATTTTCAGGCATTTTTTCTACGGCTAATAATACCTCTTTTAAATATAGTGAGCTTACAAACCTAAAACTCCCCTTCGATATATTTAGTTTTCTTATTTTTCCGGCAAAGTCATATAGTCCAGTAAACAATTCTGTATGAATTTCTTGTAGCCCCTTGGCTGTGCCCACTTCAATTTCATCAATTCTACCACTCAGAAATAGTTTTTTTGCATTTTCTAAACTTACTTTATCTATACTTATTTTTTTCATAATATAACTGTTGATATTAATATATTCTCATTTATTTTATTCTGTTAACTATACATTTATCTAATCATGTCTTCTACTTAACAGCACATTTTTTCTTTTATTAAGTCGGCTAGTTCGTTTGCTAGTTTTGTTATCTGTTCTTGATCTTTTCCTTCTAACATTACTCTTACCAATGGTTCAGTTCCTGATGGTCTTATCAATACTCTTCCCATTCCTGCCATTTCTTCTTCCATTTTAGCTATGGCATCTGCTATTTCCTTTATTTCCATGTAAGAATTTTTCAATTCATTTTTTACCCTTACATTTACCAATATCTGTGGGAATTGATCCATTACAGAAGCTGCTTGAGACAGTGTTTTTCCCTCTTCTTTAAGTATGTTTGCAAGTACTATAGAAGACATAGTTCCATCTCCTGTAGTGTTGTAATCTAAAAATACAAGGTGTCCTGACTGTTCTCCTCCTAGACAGTATCCTTCTTTTTTCATTTCCTCTAGTACATATCTATCTCCTACCTTAGTAGTTGCAAGGTCTATACCGTGTTCTTTTGCACACAAAACCAGACCTAAGTTACTCATAACTGTAACGACTAGGGTGTTTTTCTTCAATCTTCCTTTTTTCTTCATGTTAATGGCACTAAGTATCATTATCTTGTCGCCGTCTACTATTTCTCCATTTTCATCTACTGCAATCAGTCTGTCAGCATCTCCATCATATGCCAATCCAAAGTCTGCACCTACTTCTACTACCTTTTTTTGAAGTGATTGAGGATGAGTTGAGCCACAGTTGTCATTTATATTTGTTCCATCTGGACTACAGTTTATTTCTACTACTTCTGCTCCCAATTCTCTAAATGCCTGAGGTGCAACCTTGTAGCTTGCTCCATTTGCACAGTCTAATACTACCTTTAATCCATTGAAATCTCCTTCTATATGAGATTTTAGGTAGTCTATATAATCTCTCTGTGCATTGTGTGAAAATACTTTTTTTCCAACTTCTATACCTGTTGGATTTTTGTCTATTGCAGACATATCATCTATGTATTTTTCTATTTCTAGTTCTATTTCATCATCTAGCTTGTATCCTTCATTGTTGAAGAATTTGATACCGTTGTATTCTACTGGGTTGTGTGATGCAGATATTACAACTCCACAATCAGCTCCGTATTTTCTAGTAAGGTAGGCTACTGCTGGCGTAGGAATTACTCCTACAGTTACTACGTCACATCCTACTGACATAAGTCCAGATATAAGTGCTGATTCTAGCATATCTCCAGATATTCTAGTGTCTCTACCAACTACTACCTTTATATGACCTTCTCTTCCCTTTGTCAATACATAACCACCTGCTCTACCTATTTTGTATGCAAGTTCACAGCTTAATTCGGTATTTGCTATACCTCTTACTCCATCAGTTCCAAAATATTTTCTCATTTCATTCTCCTTATAATTTATTAATTATATAATATTTTCGCCTATCAACCAGGAAACCTTCCTGGAATCATAACCTTATGGTTTATTTGTTTTCTACGTTTTTATTTGTATGTTTGATATGATTTAAAACATACTTACTCATTATATATTTTATCACAAAAAAAAAATTGTGTATACTTTTAATATAATGTAGTTGTATACACTTTCTTATGTAATTTATTTATGTTTTTTACACAATAATACTTTGTACGCTTTTGTAATTTATTTATGCTTTTTATACAATAATACTTTGTACACTTTTGTAATTTATTTATGCTTTTTATACAATAATACTTTGTACGATTTTGTAATTTATTTATGATTTTTATACAATAATACTTTGTACATTTTCTTTTATAATGTTCGTGTATACAATCTCTACAAGAAAATTCTATGAAAAAATGGCATATTAATACAAGTGTATCAATATGCCAAATAATATTCTTATCGTATGTTTATAAGATTTGTATTATGAAACATCTTCATTATACAGATTTTTTATATTTTGTTTATATTAAGCCTGTTGTTCCTTAACGGCATTATATCCTCTTTCCAATGCTTGTCTGTTAACAGGTATGAATTTTTCTTTTCTAGCACCAAAAACCTTTTTGAATGCTTCTAGTACAGAATCTATATTAACAGAATCATCTACAGCTAAGAATGCTCCCAACATAACCATATTTGCAAACTTTGGTCCACCTAGTTCATTAGATATACCTAGTGCATCTATGTAGTATGATTTTACATCATCTCTTTTTACTTTTTCGTGTACTAGAGAGCTGTTGACTAATATTACTCCACCCTCTACTACATCGTTTTCAAATTTAACTAGAGAAGGAGAATTCATTATTATAGCTGCTGTTGCATCATCAGTTATGATTGGAGATCCAACTGGTTCATCAGATATTGTTACTGAACAGTTTGCAGTACCTCCACGCATTTCTGGTCCGTATGATGGCAACCAAGATACTTCCTTATTTTCAAGCATACCAGCATAAGTCATCAGCTGACCCATACTCATTACACCCTGTCCTCCGAATCCTGCGCAAATAACTCTTGATGTACTCATGATTATTTTTCCTCCTCAGCTTTAGCTTTTTCTATATCTATATCCTTGAAGTTTTTAACTGGATAATATGGTACCATATTTTCTCTCAACCATTCTAATGCATCTACAGGTGTCTTACCCCAGTTAGTTGGACAAGTTGATAATACCTCTATCATAGAGAAGCCTAGACCAGCTTTTTGTACTTCAAAGGCCTTTCTTATAGCTTTTTTAGCCTTTCTAACTTCAGCAGGAGTATCTACTCTAACTCTTTCTATATATGTAGCCCCATCTAAAGTAGCAAGCATTTCGCTCATTCTTATAGGATAACCGTGAAGTTTTACATCTCTACCTGATTGACATGTACTTCCCTTTTCTCCTATAAGTGTTGTAGGAGCCATCTGACCACCTGTCATACCATATGTTGTATTATTTACGAAGATTACAGTTATGTTCTCGCTTCTATTAGCTGCGTGAACTATCTCTGCAGTACCTATACTTGCAAGGTCTCCATCTCCCTGATATGTGAATACTGTGTTATTTGGAAGACATCTTTTGATTCCTGTAGCAACAGCTGGTGCTCTTCCGTGAGCTGCTTCGTGCATATCGCAGTTAAAGTAATTATAAGCTAGAACTGAACATCCAACAGGTGCTACACCTATTGCATCTCCTAATAAATCCATTTCCTCTAATGTTTCAGCCACTAATCTATGTATAATCCCGTGTGTACATCCTGGACAATAATGTGTCTGTGCATCAGTCAAACCCTTTGTTTTCTTAAATACAACTGCCATTATTTTGCACCTCCCATAATCTCTATTGCTTTTTCCTTAATTGTCTTTGGTTCTGGAACCATTCCACCTGGTCTTCCATAGAAGTGAACTGGGCATCTTCCATTTACACCAAGTTTGACATCATCTACCATCTGACCCAAACTCATTTCTATTACAAATACGTTTTTACAATTTGGTATCTTATCAAATGCCTCATATGGATATGGCCATACAGTCTTAGGTCTTATAAGACCAACCTTATATCCTTCTTCACGTAAATCGTTTACACAGTTCTTAACAACTCTTGACATTGTTCCATATGCAACGAATACTAATTCAGCATCTTCTGTTCTATCCATCTCATAGTCTAACTCATTCTTTTCGATTAAGTCATATTTTTCTTGTAGATGATAGTTGTGTTGCTCTAATATTTCTGGAGAAAGATATAGTGAATTGATTATGTTAGGTTTTCTCTCTCCCTTTGTTCCAGTAGTAGCCCATGTTTTTGGAGGTATTTCTCTGTGTCTTCTTTCTTTTTCGAAATCAACAGGCTCCATCATCTGACCTATCATACCATCTAGTAATACTAATACTGGAGTTCTATATATCTCTGCTACATCGAAAGCATCTATTATCATATCACAAGCTTCCTGAACACTTGCAGGAGCATATACTGGAGTTCTGTAATCTCCATTTCCTCCACCCTTAGTAGTCATATAATAGTCTGACTGTGAAGGTTGGATTGACCCTAGTCCTGGGCCTCCTCTAACAACATCTAGTATAACGCATGGAACCTCTGCTCCTGCACAGTATGTTATACCTTCTTGTTTTAATGCTATACCAGGTGAAGATGAAGATGTCAATACTCTAAATCCACATCCTCCTGCTCCATAAACCATGTTTATTGCTGCAACTTCAGATTCAGCCTGAACAAAGACTCCTCCTATCGCTGGCAATTCTCTTGATAAATATTCTGGTAACTCACTTTGAGGTGTTATTGGATATCCAAAGAAATGTCTGCAACCTGCAACTATAGCAGCCTTACCAAACGCCTCATTACCCTTCATTAATACCTTAGCCATATCTCTTCCTCCTAATAAATTAATTTCTCTCTACTGTAATTACTGCATCTGGACACATCATAGAGCAGCTTGCACACCCTATACACTCATCCATATTTTCTACGTGCGCTGGGTTATATCCCTTTGCATTTACCTTGCTCATATCCAAAGATATTATCTTTTTTGGACAGACAGAAATACAAAGTCCACAACCTTTACAATATTTTTCATCAAAAGACACTTTACCTTTAGCCATGTTGTCCCTCCTAAATTATACATTAATTTAACTTAATACTACATCATCCAGCTATCTCTCAAAAACAATTTCAAAGGAATAACCTCTCCTTCAAATGTTTCTGGAATCTCTTTTGCAACAGATTCAATGCAAGAAATGTATTTAATTGGAATGTCCAATTGTTTAGCTACTTCTATACAAACTTGTTGACCTTTTTCAATGTCTTCAAGAGTTGTATTCTTCAACATATGCGTATTGTTTATAAGCCCTGTCACCTTTAAACCAGATGCAGATTCAACGCTTTTTATGTAATCGATTACCTCCTGAGCAGTTTGAGTTTTTTCTCTATTTGCATTTACAACAAAAAACATATCGCACTCACTAGGATCGACCATATCTCTATACCTAGCCATAACCTTTGCTCCTGTATTATCTCCTCCTAAATCTATGATATTTACATATTCCTTGTTTAAAAGAGGCGTATGTATCTCAGCTGAAAGAGCTGGAACATCCAAATTAGGCGCATCTATAGAACTAGATATAACATGTATACCTTTTTCTTCTAATTCTTTTTTTCTCTCTCTACTTCTGAAGTAGACATTTATAACATCTAGATCGGATAATGCAAGTTTTCCTTCCACCTCCTGCCTTAATTTCAAAGCATAGTTTACAGAAAACTCACTCTTTCCACTACCATAGTGGCCTGTTATAATCTTTATTCTTCTATCCATTTTATCTCTCCATACCAAAGTAGTGCGATATTGATATATTCAATAATTTAATAATCCACTACTTATCATCTAATTATCTATTTGGACTAATCTTTAAACAATGTAGCATTTTAAAACTACTTGATAAAAATTCATCTACCACTCATTGCAATTTTGAGTAATTTATAATTTTTATTACTAAGACTATACATTGATATAATCTGTTGCTATTTGCAGTTTTAAACTTTTTTCGTTTGTAATTATTCCAAAACTATACAGTAAAACTCTCTACTGCTCATCGTAATTTTGAGTAGTTTCTTCTCCTCTCATTACTCTAAGACCACCTAGTGCAAGGGCTATCATTTCGTCCTCGCCTGGGTATATGTGTACATCACTTATAAATTCTACTCTGTGTTTTATCATATCTGTAAACATCTTAGAATATGCAATTCCACCAGTTATCAATATAGCATCTACCTTGCCTTCTAATGTAACAGCACAGGCTGCTATCTCCTTTGCTATCTGATATGCCATTGCGTCATATACCAATTCAGCCTCTTTATTTCCATCTTCTATCATGCCTTCAACTACTCTAGCATCATTTGTATCTAGATAAGAAACCAAACCGCCTCTACCTGTGATTTTCTTTTTCATATCGTATATAGTATATCTGCCACTGTAGCACATATCTATAAGGCTTCCAACAGGAACTGTTCCACTTCTTTCTGGTGAAAATGGACCTTCACCATCTAGGGCGTTTGCAACATCTACAACTAATCCCTTTTCATGCGCTCCTACAGATATACCCCCACCTAAATGGGCAACTATAAGATTAAGTTCATTGTATTTTTTTCCTACTTCATCCGCATATCTTCTAGCAATTGCTTTTTGATTCAATGCATGGAATATGCTTCTTCTCTCTATATCAGCTAATCCAGATATTCTAGCGATAGGCTTTAATTCATCAACCACAACTGGGTCAACTATAAACGCTGGTATATTTAATTCCTTTGAAAATTCATTTGCAATTATACCACCTAGGTTAGAAGCGTGTTGTCCCAAAACGCCAACTTTCAAATCAGCTAGCATTTTTTCTGTAACAGAATACGTTCCGCCTTTAATAGGCTTTAGTAAACCTCCTCTTCCAACTATGCAGTCTAAACTATTCATATCTATATTTGCCTCATCTAATGCAGATTGGATAACATTTTTTCTAAAAGAAAATTGATCAGATATTTGCTTATATTGACCGATTTCGTCTGAAGAATGTCTAAGTGTCTTTTCAAAAACTTCTTTATCATTTTCGAAAACAGCTATCTTAGTAGATGTAGATCCAGGATTAATTGTTAAAATCTTATAAATTGACTTCATTATATCCTCCTTATATTACTGTAAATATATCATGCAAAAAACGTTTGCACAACATTTAAAATTTAATGTCTTTCCTGACATCATTCTCAAATAATATTGAATCATCGAATTTATATGTAATTCTAACTTTTTAATATATTTTTCTTATAGTTTACTAAAAAGTTATTCAATATCCTATACTTATATTTTATAACTATTTTTCTTATTATGCAATATAAAATATAAAATTAACAATTTTATGGTCTAATATTTACTTTTTCTATATGAGAATATTGCATAACATTAAATATATAGTTTACACTAAATATTATATCTCAGAAACCTTATTTAATTAAAAACTACAACGCAAAATAAATATTTATTTTATTTTTTATAAATAAAAAGGTTGTATAATATATAGCGTTGATGGTAAAAAAATCCTTCAAAGTCGAAAG
>F241_Great_Cormorant__coassemble_634_pt1 | contig 17924 bp, 14 predicted proteins | sample F241_Great_Cormorant__metabat2_high_PE_009 | metagenome-assembled genome bin F241_Great_Cormorant
TTCGACTTTGAAGGATTTTTTTACCATCAACGCTATATATTATACAACCTATTTTCTACTATACTCCTGATTGCTCTCGTTTCAACTGGATTAATTTTTTAACTACTTCAATTGATACAGACCATTTTTTATTTGTTAATTTAAAATAATTATTTTCAATTTCTTTTTGAACTTCTTCATCCGTAATGCTGTCTAATTCTTTTACATGAAATGTAAAAAATTTATCTATAGCTTTTTCTTCTTCTGGTTGCACTCGATATCTTATAAGCATTATTTCATATGTTTCTATTCCATACTTTGAACTTATATCATCTATTGCATTCATAATCCAAGATAATTCTGTTAATGCTTCTTCTTTAAAATTATTTTTCATCAATCCGGCCATACGCAACTCCTTTACAACATCCACTCTAGAGCCACACGAATACAAATTGCAGCTTGTCTTCCAACCACATGAGTTAATTGATTTTATTTAATTACACACTTTAATGACTGGATTTTTTTATCTCCGTTTTTATACCTCTGATGATTATTATAGTTCATAAATTTCATCCCTCTTTACTTAATATAGTCATATTATTTTTGACAACAATTATGACCATGACACTTATATGTTTCTTTTCCGTCCAAATCGAAAATCTGATACATGCAAACTCCTAAAGTATTTGATATATCATTTGCAGTTTTTAAACTTGACATTGTTTTTCCCGTTTCTATCTGATTTATGCTTATTCTTGATATTCCAATTTTCTTACCTAATCTATGTTGAGATAAACCTAATGATTTTCTATATTCTTCAATGTCTGTATATTTCTCTATCATTTCCAGGAATTTAATCCTTTTCAATGAGTCTTTATTTTACAACGAGATTGACATGTTTTTCTATATCAATTTTATAATTATAGATTACAAGATTAAATTATATCAACTTTATTCAATACTACTTATTGCTTTTGTACTTTTTATATATTAGTCATCGCTTTTCTACTTATACAGCTCTTCTAACAATTGTTTTGCAGATTCTTTAATTCCTTCTCCGTTTCCGCTAATTCCTAGTTGGGTATATATTTCTCCAACCTTTACTCCTGTTTTAAACATCAAATCAAATATATTGTCAATTAGTGGTTCAGATTCTTCTTGCTTTTGCTGAGGTCCAAATGGATTTGCAAAATACGTTGTGCTAATACCTTTTTCATCAGTTGTTCCCAAAGCTCTTCTCTTACCTTCAACAAATACTGGTTTTGCTTCCTTAGTATTTTTGAAATAATTTATACCTATTTTATCATCATAGTTATTTGCATATAAGAACATATCTACCTTAGTTCCCTTGACGATGTCTTTATAATTAGATACCGGTATTACAACTCTTGCATTTGTAGTTTCTGGATTGAAGAATATACTTCTATCCATATCTCTATATGCAGCGCCACTTTCCAAATCATCTAGTCTAACAAAGGCACCTATCTCCGTACCATTTGCATACACCTCGCCATTGTGTTCATAGAAAGATCCCATATCATCAAAAATAATATCCATATCTCTAATTTGATCATCAGATATCATTCTAAGAGCCTCTATCGTTTCTGATTTACCTGCTCCAGAATCTCCTAAGAAGGCTACATTCTTTGTACGTCCATCATTCAATGTTATTGTAACCATAGCACCATGTATAGGTAAATTCTTCTTTTTTAACATAGAAAGATTGTGTAAAGTCAAGCAAGTCTTTTTTATATATCCAAAGTACTCTATCTTTTTGTCATAAGCAACCTGTCCTACAAATATATCTTCATATCTATCATAGTAAAACTTTGGTCCCTTTTGTTCTGCACTCATACCAAACAAACAAATTAATTCAGGTTTTGTATATCTAATCTCCTCTTCATTTGCCAGTTCAAACAGATTTGCCAATGAAACACCACTAGCTATAAAATCTTTGTGGAAATAAATATAAGCCAAACTTTCTCCTATTTTTGCAGGATAACAGAACCAATTTTCTGGGCTTTCATTAAAGTTTTTCATTGGGTGTTCATATATTTCATCGAAGCTACCCTCTCTCTTATTTGAAGCTGGATGTATCAAAAGAGGAGAACGAAGCATTATAGTATCTATAAAAGGTATAGATGACAACTTCTTATATGTCTCTCCAGTAGGCCACTCTATATTATTAAGCAAAATACAGGCATTAGTTCCTGGATTTAACTGTCTATACACCTTATTGGGATATCCTTGTACCTTTTCTCCAATAGTTCTATATAAACTAATAACCAAATCATTGAAGTGATTATCTATATCCATAAATCTCTTTGCTGTCAATGCACTACCATTTAATTCTATTACACCAAATTTTAATCTACTTCTAAAATACGTATATATATCTTCAAATGTCTTGTGAAATAAATCCAAATCATCTAGGTATTCATCTTCTACCTGATCTATATCATAAATCAATAATTTCTTTAAACACGATATATAATTTCTAGCTACAATATAATTTGACTTATCTCTAATTAAGAACTTTGCTATTTTACCATTTCTTTTTTTTATGATAGATACATATTCTAAAATTATCTCTTCCATCTCTCTACTGCTTACAAGTTCGAATATATTTTTAAAATATGTATTCTTAAAATTTATTATTATCGGGCTACTACTGCCCTCACCATAATTTACCATCCTAACTCACTCCTTATAATGACGAACTAATTTATACCATCCTCGTTTTATATTCGTAGTTTTAATTCTACTTCTATATCTTAACATATTTTTTGAAGTTTGTATAGGAAAATTTTTAAAAATGGTTTACTTTTTTATTTTTGGTTAACATTTATCCTTAGCCTTATAACAATAGTCTTTCTGAATTTTCTTTTATAGCCCTTTTTACCTCTTCTTCACTAATTCCTTTTATTTCAGATATTTCTCTAATTACAGTTTCTAATATTCCCCTCAAATTATCTGGAAAAATTTTTTTGTTAAATAGCCACTCCAATGCCTCTATTCCGTCTGTTTCAATTAACAATCTGTCCAGTGGTACATTTCTTACAAGCTCTACCACATTTTTATCATTCATTATCGCTGGGCCTATCGTGAAGTAACAACCCAAGTCTATATATTCCTTTATGAACTTTTCGCAACTATACCAATGTATCACAAAGTTTAAATCATAATCTTTGATAATATCGTATATTCTCTTCTCCATATCCTTTGTGTGAAGAATTACAGTTTTGTTGTACTCCTCTGCTTTTTTCAAACTCTTTACAAATACATCTTCTTGAATTTGAAAGTCTACATCACACCACCTGGCATCCATTCCTATTTCGCCAATTAACAGGGTTTTATCTGCCATTTCCCTATACACATAGTCCACATAATCCTTGTATTTGAATGAATCATTTGGGTGTATTCCTATGCTGAAATAAAATTTGTAATCTAAATGCTTAGCCCTCTCATTCAAATCAGAAACCTTCTTTTCAAAGGCTTCAAACTCCTCTATATTTTGGCAGTTTACCACTGGCACTATATCATACTCATGGTACTTTTCAAAAAGAGACAAGTCATTTATATGAGTATGAAAATCATAAATCAATTCTCTATCCATTTTAATCACATCCATTTAATTAATCCACTTACATATTTATTCTGCTTGCATATGCTTATTACCTTATATACCTATTATTACACATGCATCTTATAAACCTATCACTACATATAAACATTAGCTTTATCCTTATTACTACATATACTTATTGCTATATACGATTATTATTTTGTATCTTTATTAATACATATGCTTATTGATTCGTATACTTTATTACATATGTACATTGCTCATTTGTATATGTAACCCTTTTGCTTATATGATTAACTGTTCTAAATAAAAACCTATTATCCTTGAAAACCTGTCAATATTTCTTATATAGGCAAAGTCTTTTCCATATATCCTTTTTTCATCTTCCAAGTCTTCATCTTCTCCTGTGAATACACCAAGTACATGATTACCCCTCATTTTTAGATTGAATATCTCAGAAGCTGTATCCTTTATTGCTACTTCTCCTTCATAATCCTGTCCATCTATCTTCATAAAGCCAATAGCGCCTAAATTAATTTTATCATTTGGTCGTCCATCGCTCAAAACGATTAATATTTTATTATTATTTTCCAAAGTCTCCATATGTTTTGATATGAATTTTATAGCCAATCCATCTCTGTTGCTTCCAGAAGTTTTGTAATCAAAAATAGACTTATTTCTGCTAATTGGATCGTTATAATCTCTATACTCTCTCATTACAAGGTAGTTAAAAAAGTTGCAAAAACCATATACCCTTGTAGGAATATTCAATGATACTAGGGCCTCTGATATAATATATGCCTGAGCTGCAACTATTTCTTCTCGTCCATCTTGAGATGAAGATGAATCTAGCAAAATATCTACGGACAAATCTCCTATATCCTCTTTACTTCTTCTCATAAAGATATTTTCATCTCCGAGAATTCTATTTCTCCAAATTCTAGGTACAATTATTTCTCCACTTTTAGAAATATAGTCTTCATTATCTTCAACAAATATCTTCTTTCTGATTATCTCTCTCAATTCAGTAATAGATCTTCTGAATACAAGTTCATTATCACTATAATACTCGAGATTTTTATCTCTTTGTGCAAGAATTGAATTGTAAAAATACTTGTCGTAATTTCCCTCAGTGAATTTACCACCTGTGAAATGAATCTTTATCCCTTCATGTATTCCACTACATATTTTTGATTCCAGAAAATCTGTAACATATTCTGGATATATTCCATCACCATATCTAGCTAATATCATTTCTCTAACCTTAGAATTAGAGTTTAAAATTTTGGGATCAGTCTTCTTCTTCAATCTTTCATCATTTATATCCACATCATCCGGTAGCTCTCCTGTAAATTCCGCTGACTCAATAGAAAAACTACCTATATTATCTTCGTTTTTCAGATCCTTCAAATGCTTTTTTTTCATCTTGAAATTCAACCTCGGTGGTTTTTCATCTGAAACGTCCTTTTTTGACTTATCAGAATCCTTCTTTTTTTCATCCGATGAAAAATCATCTAGGTTATCCTTATTACTTCTTATATTCTTGTAAAAATACTTCAAGAAAACAGCATTTAATGAATTTATAATATCTCCTGTAATTTCAAGATCCACTCTAGCATCATCTAATGAAACCTCTCTATCTTCAATTTCATCAGTTTTATCTTCATTGATTGTTTGTTTTGTCTCTATACTCAAGCCTTCATTTCTTATTTCTTCTGTCTTTGCGTCAACCTCAGAAGATAAACTTGAAATTTTTTTCCTTATCATATCGGACTTTAGCCTTAAATTTGAAACCATATCTTCTAGTGCATTTCTAGATTCAATGAATTTTTTATTAATAGACGAATAATACACATGTTCAATTTCTTCTTCAACACTTATCTTATCTAGAAATTTATCTCCAAATTCCATCTTCTTTTCGGCATACTTTGATTCTATTCCATCAAAAAACCTCTGTCTAAAATCTTCTACTCCATTTCTCTTAGCTATAAGATATTCAAAAAAACAATCGTCTAAAAATATTTCAACAACCTTTAAATACTCATTCTTCAACTCTGTCTTTGATAGGCAATTAGATATGAATTCTAAGAAAGCATCCATATCCACAAACTTATAAACCATTCCCAACACAGACATCTTGTAATAATCCATATCAAAATTCCCATAATTATCAAATAAATTAAGTACTGGAGAATATGAATAGTCTTCAGAAACAGTCCAAACTATGTTTTCTCTTCTTAATTTTTCATTCATCTAATCACCACTTATCTTAGAAATATATCCTTTGATTCTACCCTATCCTTTATAAGACTGTTGATAACATCTCTAACTATCTCCTTTTCGTATTGATCAAAGGTCTTATTTACTACCCCCATCTCAAGGGCATTTTTTATATCCAATCCTTTTTTCATCGTTTCAATACTAGAAAGAAGACCTCTCAAATCTATAGGCTTTGAAGAAACCTCTGCATTCAACGACTTTTTTTGCAAATCCATAAATAAATTAGAAAATACCTCTAGATATTCATCATTTAAATTAAACTCATTTTTCAGGATTAATTTTAAGTTATCCTTTGTTATTGTTGGCATATCGATTATCAAAAATCTAGATACCAAGGCTTCATTAAGCTCTTTTGTTCCAATGTATCCATAATTCATAGTTCCAATAAATCTACTTGCCTCGTGTATATCTACTCTTTCATATCCCGGCACATCTATTACCCTTCTATAATCAAGTGCAGAATAAATAACAGATAGGGAATCATTTTTTGCCATATTTATTTCATCGAATACGCAAAAACCGCCGGCTTCAGAAGATAGATACACCGGACCCTTTCTCATCTTGACCTCATTGTCTACAAAGGTATCACTACCCAATAAACTAGCACTGTCCGATGTTACATTCATTGATATATTCCACATGGGTCTTGAAAACAACATTGCTAGATTTTCTGCCAGTACATTCTTACCAGTAGCCTTTGGTCCAGATAGCAATAGATTATGCCCAGCTAGTAATGCTGCTATCGACTTTGATAATATCTCTCCTCCATAATACCTATACTTTGGGTTTGGAACCCTATCCATATATTCATTATCCATAGAATAAAACTTTCTAAATTTAATTAATTCATCTATTAGACTTTCATTGACACCTTGGTCTAATAAAAATTCCTTCATAAAACACCTCTCATTTATTTTTTTATAAATCACATCTATTTTTATATTTAAATAATAGTTATCATTTACTATTTCTATATACCCTTAAATCACCGTATATAAAACAAACTATTTATAAATAAATTCTTATTTTACTCTACTTTGTCGCTATGTCTAGATACTAACTGTCCCAATCCTATTGAAACGACTGTTAATGCTATCACTAGACCTATCGATATATAAAATTCCTTAGAACCTACATTGAGTATTTTATCCCCCACATTTAAAAAAATAACAGTACCTGGAAGTATTCCCACAAAAGTAGCTAAAAGATAATTTCCAAGTCTAATATTAGTCAACCCAGATACATAATTAATGACATTATACGGCATAATCGGGATTAGTCTACATATCAAAACTATCAAAAATCCCTTTCTAGAATCTGCATTTTCAAACTTATCCCACCATTTTTTAGGAAGTTTTTTTTCAAGATATGACGTAACCATATCCTTAGCCAAAACTTTTGCTATAACAAACATGAAAAGACTATTCAGCATTGCGCCAATTATAGTATATATACTTCCCTCTACCAATCCAAATGACAAACCTCCTGCAAGAGCCAATATAGGAACTGGAAAAAAGAACACCGGTAACAATATCCATATCAAGATATAGACTACAGGACCTATAACACCAAATGACAGAATATAATCCCTAATTCCTTGTGCTGTAATTCCACTTAAAAAATACTTGTATGCAACAATACTAATAACTATCAACACAAAAATAAAAATTGTTTTAGATACCTTTTTCATATTATCCTCCCCTCACAATTAATAAATAATACCTTGCATCATAGGACACAAGGTATATAAATTATAAATATATTTAATAACTATCTCTAATTTTAAAATCACACATTATTACAACAATACTATTCCATATAGCTATAAGAAATAGTATAAATCTTCATCACAAATCATATTTGCTATTTAAACTATATGATATAATTACCAATTTCATCACAAATTATAATTCAATTTAAAATATAATCTATAGTTCATAGGAAAACTTTATGCATTTTTTTTATGCTTTTCATTATATATCTTTTTAAACATTGCTATAAGTATAGATAGGGCAAATAATAACAACAATCCTACAAATAATTTTTGAGTACCTCCAGTTAGAGTTCCTCCTACATATGAATATACAATTGTCGCAGGTAATTGACCTATACCCGTTGCAACCATAAATGATAAAAAACTCATATTAGTCAATCCCGCTGCATAACTTACAAAATCAAAAGATACAAATGGTAGTAATCTACACACTAAAATAGCATATTTACCATATCTTTCAAAGAAAACATCAACGCTTTCTATAGCAGATTTAGACGTTAATTTTTCAACAAAATCTCTTCCTAATAGTCTAGCAATATAAAAACACAATGCAGCTCCAACCATAGCTGAACTCCATGAAAGTATTGCACCATTTACCCATCCGAATATAGATGCATTAGACAGTGTTATCAAAAATGACGGTATTGGTGCTGCAACTGATTGAAGTATCATCAATAAAAACGATACAACAGCAGCCATTTTTCCATAAGATCTTATATATGCAATTAGCTTCTGAGTATCTAATTGAGATAATATAGCCACTACATGATTTACATTTGTCCTTACTGAATCAGATAAAAAATATACCAACAAACAAGCCACAAAAATTACAATTATCGCTATCCTTCCTTTTTTTCTTGATGTCAAATAACCACCTCTTTTCACCTTATATCGACTGACACTAAACAAACAAAGTACATTTAATACAAGAAAAATTCCTATAAGTAAATATTTTGTATATTCGATATCTAAAATATTAAAAATAGAGTCCTTGAACACATACAATATAAGATTTAGTGAACTGCTTACATACAGTATAAAAAATAATATTAACTCCAATGACAAAAATATCCATGGACTAATATAATTTTTCATAAATATACCCAATATCAAACATATAAAAACACATAAATATATAGGAATATACGATTGTATCCTCATATCTAAATATACATTTTTCGATACTAAAAATGCAATCAAAAGGCCTAATACAAAGCCTATTGATATAGAATTTATAATATTATTTAAGTTCTTTATATATTTTGGATTTTTTTCCATACTTATCTTTCCTTATATCTTCTATTAATGTATGGAATACCTAGTTATGACAACAAGGACTTTCTAACTCAAACTTAACTGCTACCAAAGTTCCGTCCTTAGGCAATACCTTTGAATTTCCAAAAAATTTAACTTCATCTCTCTTTTCTACTGCTCCGTAAGTATAAGTGGAATTTGAAACTATACCTACAGGACAGCTATCAAGACAAGCTATACAACCTGTATTAAATTTCTCTGAAGCCTTTAAATTTCCACCAAATCTCATATCTATCTTCTTGTTATTGCTATCCTTTACGACATCATTTATATCATAATCTTTTTTAGCGCCGTCCCATGTAACAGTAACCTTTAATTTATCACCCTTTACATGAGTTTTTGTCTTGTTATCAACTGTCATATTATTTCCAGCCTCTGCTCCGATTTCCTTTAAGGCATCATAAAACTTAACCTGATTTCCTAATCCAGTTATAACCGCCTTATCTCCATTTTTTCCCTCTTCATATACCATAAAATGACGAGTAGGTTCTGTGAAATACTTTCCATTTACCTTTCCTAATATAGTTACAGACTTGTCCTTCTTATCTATGTATATAGGATTTTTCAAAGAAACCTTTCCTACAGATTCAGACTGCTCAGTTTGTATTGAAGAAGACGTATCGCTCTTCTTTGCTCCACAACCAACCAAAACAGTCGATGATATAACCACCGCTAGTGCCAAAGATAAAATTTTTTTCATTTTCATAATAATTCCTCCAAATATGTATTTTATTTTTTTCTATATTAATATTAATATTCATAATAAATTATAAATACATTTTGAAAAAAACTCAATACATCGGGATTTATTATAGGTAATTTCTATAATCGGTATATGAATTATGTATATATTCTATAATTGTGATTAATACTTTATCCTCTGTTCAATCCATTTATAAATATATTTGTACACATTATTGGGATTAATACTTTATCCTCTGTTCAATCCATTCATAAATATATTTGTATACATCATTTCTATCTATTTCATTGAGGATTTCATGTCTATCGTCTCTAAATAACTTAATTGATACATCAAGTATTCCAAGAGATTTATATTCTTTGTATACCTTTTTTACACCTTCACCAAAATCGCCAACTGGATCGCAGTCTCCACTTACTAATAGATATGGTATGTTTTTATTTAGCTTAGATGTATTTTTTCTTTTATATATTGTAAGCATACCTCTGAATAAATCATAGTAGGCCCTATTACTAAATCTAAAAGATGTCTTTGGGTTTGAATTATACTCTCTTACAATATCTCTATCCTTTGTCAACCAATCGTTTACAGACCTTGCATTAGGAAACATTTTTATATTTTCCTTTACAAATATCTTGGTAACGAAATTGCTTGGTTTTTTAAACCCTCTGACACAACCTTCAATATATGAAGCAATCTTTGCAATATAAATCAATGGTTCAAACTTATATCCCGTACCCATAATTATACAACCAGATAGGTCGTTTTTTGGATATGTAAACATATATTGTCTAACTAAAAAAGAACCCATACTATGCCCCATCAAAAAATAATTATCAACCGACCATTTAGATTTTGCAACCTTCATCATGGTATTTATATCTTCTATTAGGATTTCATTTCCTCTTTCTTCATGAAAAAACCCCCAATCATCTGTACTATTTACAGAATCGCCATGTCCTATATGATCATGTCCAATAACGGCAATATTTCTATCTGTCAAAAAACGTGCAAATTCATCATATCTTTCTATAAACTCAACCATACCATGACAAATTTGAAGCACAGCACACGGTTTGGAATCTGGCTCCCAAACCGTGTAATATATATCTGTACTACCATCAGATGAAACAAAACTACTTTTATACTTAAAACACATTTTCAGATATTATCCTTCCTGCTAAGATCAAGTATTTTTCTTCAAGTTCTCCAAATCTTGCAAGTCTGGCGCTATCCATATCAAGTACACCTAACTTTTGTCCTTCCTTTATCAATGGAATTACAAGTTCTGATTTCGACGCAGCATCACAGGCAATGTGACCAGGGAACTGTTCTACATCATCTACCCTTATAGCTTCTCCTGTAGTGTATGACTTACCACACACGCCCTTATCGTATTCTATCCTTGTACAAGCCGGCATACCTTGAAATGGTCCCAATTCCAAAAAACTTCCATTATCCAAATAAAAACCACACCAGTTCAAATCTCCAACCAAGGCATTTATCAAAGCTGAAGCATTAGCCAACTTAGAAACAACTCCATCATTTGAACTTGTAATACCTTTTACGGCAGACACCATCGCCTCATACTTATCTTCCAAATTCATACTTTCAAACTCTCTTATATCAAACATAAAATCACCTCACTAATTTATTTTTCAGATGTAGAGGTCTACATCATCTTAACCTACTTTTCTTTGTATTCGTCTACATTTTTGTCTTAAGATACTTCTTTTTGTATTCGTCTACATTTTTTTCTTAAGATACTTCTCTTTGTATTCGTCTACATTTTTGTCTTAAGATACTTCTCTTTGTATTCGTCTACATTTTTTTCTTAACCTACTTTATATTGTATTTTAGGTTGTATAGCAAATACAGATATCCTAAGGATACTACTGTTACATATATACCAATTGAAATATTTCTTATCATATGGGCTTGACCATAGATAATCGAATATACAGAAAAACCTAAAAACGCTGAAATAACAACAATTGAAATGAAGATTTTCAAAAATTGTACTACCTTAGATTCTCTATTAAATAATTCTGTGATATTTTGCCATTCAGTCATTGCATTTTTGTAATCATACATACACCAAAAAGTTCCAAGTGCAGAAATTAAAAAGAACAATAGCACAATACTTAATAAAATATATCCTATACCTAAGCCTATTACCAATTCAAATATTCCCAAAACCACAGCTTCCATAATACACATTACTATCGAACAGAAAAATAATTTAGAAACAAAATACATCTTTCTACTGATAGGAAGTGATTTCATAAACTCATAATTTTCTCCTTCCAAAGAAAATGCTATGGAAAACAGTGTATTTGACCTAGAAGATACATATCCAGAAATACATATTACCAATACTAAAATAAAATTAATCTTATTATTTTCTATCAAATTACTCTTATCAGCCAAAATCTTAAACATAGGTACAAATACTACAAAAGATAAAAGTACTGGTGAAAATACAGCAGTCGAAAATACATTTGATTTCTTCAGAGTAGAGAAATTGTATTTAAGCATAGTTTTTATTTTTATTCCAAACCTACCACGAAGCTTATCATTCTTTGATACTTCTTTTTTACTTCCCATAAACTTGAAATCATTTTTTAATTCTGTCGTATTATCGCTAATCTTCACTGTAGACTTACCAGTCTCACAAACTTCTTTCATATCACTAGAAACGCCTAATACAGAAATACTACTATCACTGATCGCTTTCGTATCACTAGAAACATCTGACATAAATCTTCTTGTTTTATCGAATTCTTTCGTATCACTAGAAACATCTGAAATAGACTTTTTATTTCTTTTATTTTTTCTACTATACAAATTGTTGTTCAATTCATACATGTAACTATAATAGTTTTTTCCCATTTTTTCTAACTTAAACCTTATAGACAAATATACACAAAGTACAAGTAATACCACCAAAACAATATTTCCTATAGGGCTATTAAGCAAAGAACCTATTCCTATGTAGTTTGAAGGGCTTGTAGACAAAATAGATATTTTAGATATAAAAATCCCATTTTGCAATCCGATTATAAATAAAATCAATATAGATATACCAACTATATTAACTATGTTCAATATACTATTCTTCATCTTCGTCAAAATCACTGTCTTAGACATCAACTCTGTAATCACAATATTTATATGTACTATAATAGTACAAAACATAAGATAGGCTAAAATTGAATAAAATAATCCCAATAAAACCACAAAAAATGTATTAAAAATACCTAGATTATTTCTAAGATAAAATAGGAAAAATGCTGGCAATATCGGAATATAAATCTGCATTGCATCAATATATACTATAGTGTATTTTATTCTAAATATGGTTTCTTCCTTAATTGGTATAGGAGCATACCATGAAAAATCCTTCGACTCAAATATAGAATAATAATACATTCCAAAAAACAATGTCATAGTTACCAATGAATACATCAGTACAAAAAAGTCTAGATACATAGGTGTTTTCTTGAAATCTATTCCCAAAATAATACCACCGTATATTATAAGAATGAGAATAGGAGATATTATAAATTTATTTCTCATTATCTTTTTAATTACCTTATTTTCATTGTATAAACTAGAACCCTTATATACATTTTTTCTACTAAAAACAGGATTTGATTGAAGAATATTAAAAAATATCAAATATTTAATAATAGTTAAATTATCTTCCCTATAAAACTTCCTTAATATATTACTAAAAAACTTCTTCACAAAACCTCCCCCTTTTAAACCATAAACATATCTTTTCACCAATATCTTATTTTTTATATTTTATACATTATCCTGACTGCATATTTTCAGATAGATTTCTTCTAAGTTTTTACCTTCATTACTCTTTTTCAATTCATCTATAGTACCTGAAAAAATCAATTTCCCTTTTGATAAAATACCAATTTTGCTACAAATCTGTTCTGCAACCTCCAAAACATGTGTAGAGAAGATTACAGTATTTCCTTGATTGGCATATTCCTTTATAAATTGCTTTAGGTTAAAAGCAGACTGTGGATCTAGTCCAACCATAGGCTCATCCAAAATTAATATTTTGGGATACGAAATCAATGCACCTATCAATATTGCCTTTTGTCTCATACCATGAGAAAGCTCTCCTATTGTTAGCTCATATCTTCCATTCATAGAAAAAATATTACATAGGTATTCAAGCCTTTCTTTATATATAGTCTTTTCAACTCCATATACTTCTGCCATAAAATTCCAAAAAGTCAACACCTGCATATTCAAAAACAAATCTGGAGTATCTGGAACATATCCAATCATAGCTTTTATCTCATTTCTCTTTTTTTCCAAATCCATACCATCAATTTCAATACTTCCAGAACTTGGATTTATAATACTAACCATTGACTTTATAGTAGTAGACTTTCCAGCTCCATTATGTCCTATTAAACCAAACACCTCACCATCATCAATATTCAATGATAAATGATCTAGGGCAAGATTATTGCCATAGTATTTCGTCAAATTATCAATCTTAATCATATAGTTTCCCCCTCTATTTAATTTTGAAAATATAAACTAAATTATTTTTATCATTATTATTAGATTTATGTTTATAATACTAATTTTTCCTAAATAATTCCTTTTTTTATGGATAAATATAAAATTATAATTTAAAATTGAATTATAGGGTATAAATTTAGAATGTACTCTATGGTACATAGTTGAAATATGCCTATGGTATATAGTTAAATATACCTATGGTATATAGTTAAATATACCTATGGTATATAGTTAAATATACCTATGGTATATAGTTAAATATACTCTATGGTATATTACCAAAAATGATTTACACAAGAATCATCGGTACTGAAATTCAACCAAAGTGCAAATTATGAGATATCTTGCATTTTGTATTATTTTATGGAGGTTTTTATGAATATAGGAGATAAGGCAATTGATTTTACATTGAAGGACAAGGACGGCAACGATGTTAGTTTGTCGGATTTTTCGGGCAAAAAGGTAATACTTTATTTTTATCCAAAGGACAACACACCTGGCTGAACAAAGCAAGCACGTAATTTCGGTGAAAATTACTCGACAATACAAGAAAAAGGTGGTGTAGTAATCGGTATCAGCAAGGATGGGGCTGTTGCTCATTCTAGATTTATTGAAAAAAATAATCTACCATTCATTCTTCTTTCTGATCCAAAGGCTGAAGTAATAGAAAAATATGGTGTTTGGAAAGAAAAAACTATTTTTGGGAAGACTGCTCTAGGTATTAACAGAACTACCTTCCTTATAGATGAAAATGGATACATAGTCGATATAATCGAAGGTAAAAGAATGAAGGCTGCAACCAATGCAGATGACATATTAAAAACTGATTTTTTGAAATAAAATAGTTTTTAGAGATAAAATATGACAGGTTTATCATTGATATAGATTATGTCTTTGAAAGTAGAATATAATAAATTTATCATTGATAGAAATTAGCTTTATTAAAATAAAAAAACTTCTAGGGTAATCCCTAGAAGTTTTTTATTTTTGAATATAATTTTTATATATCTAAGAGAGTATTCCCCTTAGTGTTGTGTTTTAATTATATTTACGTCTTATTAGTGATATTGCAAGCATCAAACTTCCACTTACACCTAAGGCTGCAACTTCCATCGCATAGCCCTTATCACCAGTTTGAACTTGCTTGATAGTCTTGATTTCTATCTTTTTACGTTTATCATTTTCTTCGTCTTTGTCCTTTTCTTTGTCCTTTTCTTTATCTTTTTCTCTGTCTTTTTCTTTGTCCTTTTTATCTTCTTCCTTTTCTTTGTCTTTTTGAACAAAGATAGTCTGAGATTTGTCGTTGTCATCAACATGTTTTGCTATATATGCTATTTCGGATGATGATTCACCCTTTACAGCTACTCCATTTTCTCCAAATGTAGCTAGTGTGAAATCTGTATTTGCATAATCACCTTCTAATGCATATTCATAGACAACATATTTGTGACCTTGTAACAATTCGACTTCTCCAAATTCGATTGTTACTTCTCCATCCTTATCAGATGGCTTAAAGACATAAGGCTTAGAAATCTTAACTTCTTTTCCTTCAGTTAAATCCATCAAGCGACCTACTATTGTATAAGTCTTGTCAGTATCTAGATTTGTATATATAACTGTATCCTTGACATTTTTTATACCTTTTTCAACTATCGCTTCACTGCTTGAGTTTGCTTTAGTTCCTGATACCTCTGCTATTGTTCTTATACTAGGTAGTGTTCCTATAGCTTTCGTTAGTATTGTCTGTGCCTTATCGCTATTATCTTCATGTTTTGCTACATATGAAATTTCACTTGTTGCTGACTTTAAAGTTATTCCTCTTACTCCAAATACAGCTCCTTCAAGGTCTATCTTTGTTTGATCACCTTCTAGTGCATATTCATATGCAACATATTTGTGATTTGGCTTTAGTTCAATATTACCAAAATCTATAGTTATATCACCGTTTCTGTTAGATGGTTTGAATGCTTCTGATCTTTCAATCTTTATTTCTTTTCCATCTGTAACATCCATTAATCTACCCACTATTGTATATGTCTTGTCTGTGTCTAGATTTGTGTAAATTACTCTGTCTTTTACATTCTTTATACCAGTCTCTGTGAAAGCTTCTTTTTCAGCTGTAGCCTTAGTTCCTGATACCTCTATAACAGTCTTTATACTTGGAGTGAATGGATTAGTACCACCTGGTGTATCCGGAGTTTTTGGTGTTGGTTTATCCGGAGTAGTTGGTGTATCTGGAGTTTTTGGTGTATCTGGTGTAATTGGTTTTGGTGTATCCTTCACAACTATGGTTTGAGATAAAACCGTTGGATTATTGTGGAAGTTGAATATTTCAAATTTCTTACTTTCACTTTCATCTGAGTTTCCAACAACACCGTTATTCTCTACCGCTAATGTTTCAATAGCATCTGGTAACGGCTTGATAACATTAGATGTATCTTCACTTCTATTTTCTGTATTAGCCGACTCCACTGCTCTAGCTGTATTAGAATTTTCTGTAACAGCTTCATTAACATTACTTCTATCACCATTTGTAGTTTCTCTATTTCCTACTTCAGGATTATCATTTTCTACATTTCTTACATCAGCATTTTCTAATGTTTCACCTACAACTGCTTCACCATTTCCATTTGGTTGTGTTAGAACACTATTATTTGCATTTTCTGCAACAACATCTACCTTAGGTTTATTAGTTGCTTCTGAATTAGCTTCCGGAGATGATTCTATAGGTTTATTTGCCTCAGAACTTCCTTCTGCAACAACTGGTTTAGTTGTTGTATCTGTGCTTTCTCCTGTAACAACAGTATTACCTGCTATTTCAGCATTTGCTTCAGACAAATTAGTGCTTGAGTTATTTGAAACAGTATTATTATTTGGCAGTTTTACCTCTTTTGGTATGTGTATATTGTTATCTTTAATAGTAATCATATTGAACGAATTTGTATTAGTTTCATTTTCATCAAATTCAACATCGTACTTATCTTTATTAAATTCATCAATTATCTTACTATCCTTTGTTATATATTCGAATACAACATACTTCTTGTTAGCTTCTAAATCTACATCTTTTATATGCACTGATGTCTTGAAATAACTAAATGTTTTTTCATTAACTGTTTTTTCTTTTTTATCTCCAAATTCTAGCTTTTGAGGTTTGTATGCCCTAGCTGACTGAACCTCATTTTTATCGTTTATCTCAGCAATTACTGGTATAGCTATTAAATCCTTTGGATTATTTCCATCAGTTGTTTTGTAGTATAACATATCTATTAGATCATGTTTACCTTTTGTTATCTCTAGTGGAGTGTTAAAGCCTTCTCTGTGCTCATAATTTTTCGATGTGATATAGGTAGATATACCATTGATAAAACTATCTTCAGGCTCTACTGGTATATATCTGTTTACTATCTCAAATCCACCATCTTTAGGAGATATAATAGCTGTATATTCTAACGGAACAGCATCTTCAACAACAGTATACGTTATTTCATTTCCTTGTTCATCCCTTGCAGGAAGATCTCTAAACTCACCAGACCAAGAATCTGGTCCAAGAGTTAATATTCTTTCTGTATCTTTACCATTAGCAAGAAGTTTTATATTAACAGATTCATGTTCATTTTTTTCATCAATCCAAGTTTTAGAAACCTTTATATTTTTTGTTGTTGTAATCCTACTCGGTGTATTTATTACTATTATTGTTTCAGATAGGTTGTTTTCTGCTTCATCTACTA
>F241_Great_Cormorant__coassemble_635_pt1 | contig 17913 bp, 19 predicted proteins | sample F241_Great_Cormorant__metabat2_high_PE_009 | metagenome-assembled genome bin F241_Great_Cormorant
TAAGTTAATATATAAGTTAATATATAAGTTAATATATAAGTTAATATATAAGTTACTATATATCTCATTAATATATATTATACCACTTTATTATAAATATTATAGTTATAATGAACAAATTTATTAATTCTTATGTATAATTATGTTATAATATCTTTAACGAGAATGTAAGTAATTGATATTATAATCAAATTAAAATATGATTTAACACTGGTGAGGAGGGATTTTATGAATACAATAGCAGCTTTTTTCGATATAGACGGAACCTTGTATAGGGATTCTTTGTTGGTAGAGCATTTTAGAAAACTTATAAAGTATGAGTTGATAGATAGGTCAGAATGGTCTGGTCACCTTCAGACTACATATAATAACTGGGACAAAAGACAGGGAAATTACGATGACTATATGAATGAAATCTCTGAAAAATATGTTAGCACAATAACTGGACTAAAAAAAAATGACATTGAATTTGCATGCAATCAAGTTATTAAACTAAAAGCTGATAGGGTTTACAAATATACTCGTTCAAGAATAAAATGGCATAAGGAACAGGGACATAAGGTTATATTTATATCTGGTTCTCCGAATTTCTTAGTTTCTAAAATGGCTGAAAAATACATGGTAGACGATGATATAGGTAGCAACTACCTTACAAAAAATGGAATTTTCACAGGTGAAATTATACCAATGTGGGATTCTGCTAGTAAAAACATGGCTATAAATAATTTTGTAGAAAAATATAAAATAGATATGGATAAATCATATGCATACGGAGATACAAACGGCGATTACTCTATGCTTATGAGAGTTGGAAATCCAATCGCAATAAATCCAAGTAGAGAACTATTAAATAAAATTAATTCCAATATTGAATTAAAAAATAAAGCTAAAATTATAGTTGAAAGAAAAGATGTTATATATCAACTTGATCCAGGTGTAGTTCATCTAGATAACTGCTGTGATTAGGTTTATAAATATAATTTGTTGGAGGTATACTATGAATTATGATAACGCAAGAAGGTATTTTAATAATAGAGATTTTAGATCTTGTTATAATGTATTAGATAACTATGACGTAAGAGATGCAGAATGGTATTATCTCAGAGGAGTTTCTGCTATGAATTTGGGATATTATGATGAAGGTGAAGATTATATAAAAAGAGCAAAGTTTATGGAACCTGAAAATAGAGAGTATAGGGCTGCCTATGATCAATATATTTCATACGCTAATAACTATCAAAACAATGCAAATTACTACAATGAAAATAGAACTAACCTAAGTAACCCTGGATGCTGTTGCTGTTGTGGAGATTGTTGCAATACATGTTTAACAATATGGTGTTGTGATAGTATGTGTGAATGCTGTGGTGGAGATTTGGTTCCATGTTGTTAAATAATAAGGCTAGAATAATTTCATTTTCTGGGATTATTCTAGCTTTAAATTTAATTATAATGATGTCAATAAATTTCATACCTACAAACAAGGTTTCAATACTTGCCTTGGCATCCATATTTCCATCAATAATACTTGTTGAATTCGGATATAAAATATCTATCACCTATAACATAGCTCAGATTTTACTCGGATTTTTTCTGATAAATAACAAATTTGTCTATATTGGATACCTGTTGTCATTTGCAATCTACGGAATATTGAAATCTATAATAGAAACAAAGATTAAATATTTCATTGTCGAATATCTTTTAAAAATATCCTATTCGACCTTGTCATTTATATCTATATATTTTTTCACAAACCTATTTTTTAAACTTAATCCGATATTCTTATTTTATATATGCTATGTAATAATTTTTTTGATATATGACTATGTATATTCAATGACGATAAATTACTATACGAAAAATATAAGAAATAGAATTAAGTTCCTAAATAAAAATAAATAAGACCAATTTTTAAGCAAAGATAAAAAACCTCCCACATTCAAAAAACTATATTTTGAATGTGGGAGGTTTTGTTAGGGCAAGATTTCATTTAAGCCCATATATTTTCTAAATAATATATTCTTTATTTGAAATTCGAATCTATTATATTAGATAGTGTATGCCATGCCAATACTGCACATTTTACTCTTGCAGGCATGTTTGACACGTTTTCTAATACTACGGCATCTCCTAGTGATTCTATAAGGTCATCGTCAACAGAAACTTCTTTTTTTATCATTCCTATGAATTTTTCTGTAAGTTTTTTTGCTTCAAAAACATCCTTACCCTTTATCAAATCTATCATCATAGACGCAGATGCCCTAGATATAGCACAACCTTCTCCAACATAACTTGCATCTTCTATTATATTTCCATTCATCTTTATTTCAAGTGTTATTTCATCTCCACAACTTGGATTATGACCTAATTCCTTGAAATCTGGATTTTCTAATTCTCTTCTATTAGCTCTATTATTACTCTCTTGAAGTAACATATCCGTATACAAACTCTTAAGATCCATATCCCATTACCTTTCTTACTTCTTTTAATTTTTCTACAAAGAAATCTATCTCTTCAAATGTATTATACACTGCAAAACTCACCCTACATGTAGAGTTTTGATTTAAGAAACTATGTAGAGGCATTGCACAGTGGTGTCCAGTTCTTATCGCTATATCATATGTATCCAATATAGTTGAAACATCATGAGAATGAACGTCCTTAACATTAAAATCTATCAATGGAGATCTTAGATATGAAGGAGTAGAATATATTTCAACAAAGTCTAGTTCCTTCATTTTGTCATATGCATACTTTGTAAGCTCTAGTTCATGTTCATGTATATTATCGATTCCAACTCTTTCCATAAAGTCAATCGCAACTGCTAAGGCAACTGCTCCACCTACATTTTGAGTTCCCGCTTCAAATCTAGCTGGAATTGGTGCATATGTAGTATTTTGTTCATAAACATATTCTATCATATCTCCGCCGTACATGAATGGGTCCATACTCTCTAGTATATCCTTCTTTCCATATAATACTCCTATTCCCATAGGTGCATACATTTTATGTCCAGAGAATGATAAAAAGTCAACATCCCAATCTATTACATCCATCTTGACATGAGGTGCAAGTTGGGCGGCATCTATAGAAACCACAGCTCCAACTTCATGTGCAAGTCTTGTTACCTCTTTTACATCTATTACTCCACCAACAGTATTAGAAGCACCCGCAAAGGCTACAACCTTTGTCTTTTCGTTAAGAAGGTTCTTGTACATATCCATATCTAATTCTTGTTTTTCATTTAGATAAACGTATTTTAATACAGCGCCTGTCTTTTGTGCCACAAACTGCCATGTAACAAGGTTGCTGTGGTGTTCATATACAGATAAAACTATCTCATCACCCTTCTTTAGGTGTTTTAAAGCGTATGAATAAGCTATTAGATTCAATGCTTCTGTAGTATTTCTTACAAATATTATTTCTTTTGCCCATTTTGCATTTATAAATTTTTTAACTTTTTCTCTAGCACCTTCATATAAGTCTGTAGAAAGCATTCCTAAATAATGCGCTCCTCTGTGTGGATTTGCACATTGATAGCTATAATAATTAGCTAAGGCATCTATTACACATTTTGGTTTTTGAGATGTAGCTCCATTATCTAGGTATACTATTTTTCTACCCATTTTTTCCTCATCAAGATATGGAAATTCCTTCCTTATTTCTAATACTGTTTCCTTGTTCATAACACACCTCTTTTATAATAAAATACAATCTGATATTACATCCTAAGTTTTCTATAGTCTAATCACTATACTATATTCTCGATTCTATCTGGCTCCAAACCTCTTTTGCCAATTCTTCATCAGGTAACTTCTGTATTGTTGGTACAAGTCTAGTTTCAACTAACATCTTCTTTGCTTGGTCATAGTCTAGACCTCTACTCATTATATAGAATAACTTGTCCTGATCTATTTTTCCTGCACTAGCTGCATGTACCCCTTCTACGTCATCTTCCTGACAAAGAAGAACTGGTATAGCTATTGCTCTTACTGTATCATCCAATAAAGTAGCAAATTCTTCTTCGCTACCAACAGATCTCACTGATCCTTTTTTGAAATCTATAGTTCCTTTAAATGTCTTTCTAGCCTTGTCTTTCAAAGCTCCATTCACAATGATATTTGACTTTGTTTCCTCTCCTATATGATTTATATGGTAGAATACATCTAAGTTATTATCATTGTTTGAGAAGTATACAGACTCTACATTTGTACTTGCAGATTTTTCTAATAGATTTGCTACATAGTTTGTAACGCTATTTTTTGCACCCGATTCAACCTGTATTAGATTGACAACAGCGCCTTCTTTTATATCTGCAGTTATATCTGTCAATGCATTCTCCTCATTTGAACATCTTGAAACATAATATATATTAACTTCTGAGTTTTTTTCTGCTGTTATTTTTATCTTTGTATGTCTGCTTACATTATCCGTTGAATTAATGTCGAATAATGTTTCTACTTTTTCACCCTCTTTGGCTACTATCTCACTTACTTGGTCTTTAACTTCAGGTAACTCGATTAGGGCATCATTTACCTTAAGCCATCTCCAAGTAAGAAGTGGCAATGTATTTGCTATCATATTTTTTCCTCCTAACCTATAGTTCCTTCAAGTTCTAAATTAATCAAGTTATTCATCTCAACGGCATACTCCAATGGCAATTCCTTTGCGATAGGTTCCGCAAAACCTCTAACAACCATTGATTTTGCCTCTGCTTCACTAATACCTCTACTCATTAGGTAGAATATTACATCATCGCCTATTCTTCCTATCTTAGCTTCGTGACCTAGGTCTACATCAGATGTAGCTATATCTATTACTGGAATTGTATCTGATCTAGATTCATCATCTAACATCAATGATTCACAGCTAACTGTAGACTTTGAACCATGGGCATTTTTTGTTACCTTTACAAGACCTCTGTATATAGCTACTCCACCACTCTTAGAAATAGACTTTGAGTTTACAGTAGATGAAGTATTAGGAGCTGCATGTATAACCTTTGTACCTGTGTCAAGATACTGACCAGCACCAGCAAAAGTTATTCCTGTAAATTCAGATTTTGCATTTTCTCCTCTTAGTATACTCATTGGATATAGACATGACACCTTAGAACCAAACGATCCTGATACCCATTCTATTTTTCCATCCTTTTCTACTATACATCTCTTAGTATTTAGGTTGTACATATTTCTTGACCAGTTCTCTATTGTAGAATATCTAAGTGTCGCTCCCTCTTTTACGAAAAGTTCAACTGCTCCTGCATGGATGTTTACAACATTGTACTTAGGAGCTGAACATCCTTCTATAAAGTGACAATATGCACCTTCTTCTATAATTATAAGTGTATGTTCAAACTGTCCTGCACCTGGAGCATTCAATCTAAAATATGATTGAAGTGGTACGTCTACCTTTACTCCCTTTGGTACATATACAAAACTTCCTCCAGACCAAACAGCATAGTGTAGTGCCGCATATTTGTGATCTGAATTAGATATACACTTCATGAAATATTCCTTTACTATTTCTGGATATAATTTTACAGCTGAATCAAAGTCTGTATATATTACTCCTTGATCTAATAACTCCTGTTGTATATTGTGGTATACAACTTCTGAATCATACTGAGCTCCAACTCCAGATAGGTTTTTTTCCTTTTCTGCTTCAGGTATTCCTAAAAGATCAAAGGTATTTTTTATATCTTCTGGAACCTCTCCCCAATCTTCAACCAAATCTGCATCCGGTCTTATATAAGTTGTAATCTCATCTATGTTTACCTCATCTAGATTAGGGGCCCAATTTGGATTATCCAATTCATAAAACTTCTTCAATGAAGCAAGTCTTATTTCAAGCATCCAATCCGGCTCGTTTTTTTCCTTGCTTATCTGTCTTACTACTTCTTCAGTCAATCCTTTTTCAGTTTTTGACTTATATCTAAATTCATTTTTAACATCATAGATTCCACGATCGTGTTCTTCTATGTTGGTTCTTTTTTTTGTTTCTTTAGTTTCCATTAGATGAACTCACCTCATCTCTTATCCAGCCATAACCTTCTTCTTCTATTCTCTTTATTAAAGAAGCATCTCCTTCTTTTACTATTCTTCCATCTATTATTACATGTACTACATCTGGTACAACATTAGCTATTATTTCCTTGTGATGAGTGATAATTAAAAGTGCATTATCCTCATTTTTAAAGTTTTTAATACCTTCTGAAACTATTCTAACAGCATCTACATCAAGACCTGAATCTGTTTCATCCAAAAGGGCTAATTTAGGATTAAGTATCTGCATCTGAAGTATTTCTGTTTTCTTCTTTTCTCCACCTGAGAATCCATGGTTCATAGATCTCTGTGCATACTCTTGTTTCATGCTCAACTCTCTCATCTTTTTAGATAGATCCATATTAAACTTCAATACAGATACAGGCTTTCCATCAATTGATGATTTTGCAGTTCTTATAAAGTTTTCTACACTTATTCCTGGAACTTCAATAGGTGACTGGAATGACATAAATATACCTCTCTTAGCTCTTTCATCTGCTGCTAATTCAGTAACGTCTTCACCTTCAAAAAATATATTTCCTGATGTAACCTCATATTTTGGATTACTCATTATTGTATTTACCAATGTAGACTTACCAGAACCATTAGGTCCCATAACTACATGTGTTTCGCCTTTTTTTATAGTTAAATTTATATCTTTTAATATATCTTTGTCCTTAACCTTTACAGAAAGGTTTTTTATCTCTAATAAATTATTTTGACTCACTTTCTTCACTTCTCCTTCTATCACGAAATTATAATACATACATTAATATATTACTATGATTACCCAAAAAAATCAATTAATCTCTACCAATTTACTAGGAATTAAATTAAAAAAAATATAAAATGTAGTAATTTCAATATCTTCAGCTAAATATTTTTTTTGAAAAATTTTGTTATACGCAAAACCTCCTACAATAATCTTAACTCATCGTAGGAGGTTTTTGATTGAACAAATATAGTAATGTTCAAATTTTATTCTGTTTTGTTTCCTTTGTATTGTACCTTCTAAATTCTACTCTGATTTGTTTCCCTTGTATAGTATTGCACCAGCCAAAATAAAGCTCATTCCTGATACAGTATATATTGCAGTACTCTCAAATCCTGTTTTTGCCAATCTAGGTGTGTTTCTTACACCTTCAGACTGTTTTTTAACACCAGGCTCTATATTTAGCTTTAATATCTGATTTCCTACAACGCCCTTTTTCACAGAAAAATCATGTCTAACCGAATTTCTATACTTTGTAAGTTTGTAATAGTATTTGCCAGGCTTTAAGTTTATAATACCTTCATTTGCCATATTTTTACCTAGTGTCGCATTCTTTGCATCAAGATATCCGTCAGAATTTGTATATCCATCAAACACCTTTTTTTCTTTTCCATCTCTATCTTCAAAAACTGCAATCCCTTGATTTGCTATAGGTTTGCTTGAATTCTTATCTACTACTCTTATCTTAACACCTGTTTTGTTTAGTTTTTCATCTTGTTTTTTAGGCTTTTTCTTTTCATTTTTATCAGTGGCAACCCTGTGCTTATTTTTTATTAAAACTTCTGAAATCTCATTCTTTTCAATAGTTACAAGAACTGGTTTTTCATTTAGATAATATTCTCCCAAAACACCATCTTGTACTATTTTATATTCACCTGGTTCTAATAACAATGTCCCATTATAATTATCCACCTTGTCGCTATTTAACAAATATCCATCTGAATCAGTCGTAAGAGTCGTTAAAAGTTCATATGATTTATCGATTTTTTTATACAACTTCAATGTAGATCCTATCAATCCAGAATGAGTAGTTTCATCCTCTACCCTTATTATGAGTTGAGATCTATCCTGTGGCATCTTTTTATTTTCTACATATACCATTGAATTTTTATCTTTATCATCACTTACGTTGAATATTTCAGCTTTTACATTTCTCAAATACATCTTTGGTGATTTTTTTTCGATGATGTAATAACTTCCCTTTGGTATATCAATATTACCACCTTCATCAATAGGATTTTTTATATCTGAATAGTTTTTTAATGTTTTAACATTCAATTTTCCATCTTCTTTTGTAGTAGCACTAAAAAGCTTTATATCCTTTTTACCATCTTTTCCTATTTCATAAATATCTAAAACAGCATCCGGCAAAGGGGCATTATTATCCACATCTTTTTTTATCAACTCTATTTTTTCGGCATATGACGATATGTGATTTCCATATATTTCAAAAAATGGTAGAATCATAAACGTCGCTATAATCATACAAGCTATTTTTTTACTTATTTTCATAATTCTTGTTGTTAAGGTTAGTTAACAACCTTCCCCCTTTCATATAACCAATGTATACAGTTAAATTTTACAATACCTTCCGCTCATAATAAACTTAAATTACTATTAACATAATTATACCATATTATATTTTTTTTTAAAACTGAAATCTAACTTAAAAATTGATAGTTTTTTATATTTTTCATATTATTATATTTTTTCTTGATAAGTATATGTTTTTTAAATCAATTATCGTAATTTACCTTTATATATTTGGAATTTTAAAAGATATTGTGTATAATTCATTATTTGTGTTAAAATTACTATATATCAGATTTTTTAGATATTACTCATTATCTAAAATGATTTATTTTATGCTATTAATTAGATATAGTTCGTTTACAAAGGCTAGATACAGTTATGTTTTCAAAAGGTGGTGGATTATGAGAAAGTTTTTATCTGTGATATTGATTGTAATTGGAGTGATACTTCTTTTTATGCCCTTTATATCTAAAAAAATATTGAAAACCAATAGTACAGTTAATATATCTAATATTACCTCTGAACAAATGGAAAAGAACAAAAAAAATATGAACAAATCTTATGATCAAGATAAGGTAACGCCCATAACCCCAGGTGATATTTTGTCAAATAGCAATAGCGCCGATAAGTCAAAGATAATCGGACAGCTTACAATACCTTCCATAAACAAGGAAATAGTGATTTTTGATGGTCTAGATAATAAAAATTTATTAAATGGGGCATGTACTATGAAACCTAATCAAATAATGGGATTGGGAAATTACTGTATAGCTGGTCACTATTGCGACAACAAAGATGTTTTATTCGGTGGTCTTATAGATGTAAAAAAAGGCGATATTGTAAGGATAACTAATAAGAAAAACATCTATGAGTATAAGGTTTTTGATACAATGATTGTAAAGGATGATAGAGTCGACTTATTGAGTGATGGAATTGTAAATCATGGTGATGGAAGAGCTCTTTTATCTCTTATGACCTGCTATAAGAATCAACCTGGATATAGGTATTTCGTAGTAGCGAAATTTCAAAAATTATATCCTTACTCAAAAGAAAGAATGTTAGAAGGTTTCACTAATAATCAATAATACTTTATCTTCAGATGCATTTGTTATAGGAACTAAATAAATAAGTAGACTAATACTAGCCGAAAAGGAGTAAATGTACATCTTTTTCTATATTAATCTCTTACTTATTGTAGAACCATCCTAGACATATGCATTTTTTTATTTAACTATCCCCTTAAATCTCAAGTATATACCGGAATAAATTATATTATCTATTATCCTCTTATTTATTTTGATGTCCAATTTCTTTATAGATTGCTCTGCCATTGAAAGGCAGATTAACATATTTCTTTTTACTTTTTCCTTCAGTTCATCACGTTTGTTCTCATAATCCTTAAACGGATTATATTCACCACTCTCCAAATCCTTATCCAAGTCCTCGTACGCATCCAAAATATATATGTATTTCCCTAAATTAAATCCCAATTCACCTAAAGCTTCACTATATTCATCGTCATCATATATAAATATTTCCTTCATTAGATTTCCAAAAGTATTTGAGGTCTTGTCTATACTTGTGGATTTTTCAGATTCTAACTCATGTAACTCATCCAAAAAGTATTGTATTTTTTTCGCCTTTTCTGGATATTTTTTTTCAGCTTTTAGATAGCTTTTTCTATATAGGGATCTAAAAATCCTATCTTTCAAATCTCCTCTATCCATCACATTATCATCTAACTTTCCATAAGTTAATAATATGTTCATTGCCGCAGCATACTCTGTAAAATCATTCTTTGTATGCGGTTTTTTTCTTATAGGATTTACAATACATTTCTCGTAATATACTTCAGATTTTTTATTGTAGACACTGGTTAATACAAGTATCAAAAACGTTATATCATAGTTTATACTAAGCCTTGATATTTCTGTATACTCCCTTTTTAAAACCTTACATAAACCACAGTAAAAAGACTTATAATTATCGTATTCTCTAAAAGTTAAATCCATTTTATTTATTCTAATGTATCCAAAAATAAAAACCACCTCCATCATTTTAATTTATATATAGTTTCTAATAATCCTATCTTATATAACAATATTCTTGTTTTGTATATCCATAGCTGTGTTCTTGTTTTATATATCCATAGCTATATTCTTGTTTTGTATATCCATAGCTATATTCTTGTTTTATGTATCCATAGCTATATTTTTGTTTTGTATATCCATAGCTGTGTTCTTGTTTTATATATCCATAGCTATGTTCTTGTTTTGTATATCCATGTTCTTACTCTGTATATCTATATCTATGATTTTATTTTACACATATAGTATAATAATCTCAAGAAAAATATTCCATTGTAACATAACCATTTTTATCTGTATTTTCTATGAGTATTTTTGTATTATTTCTCAAAACCTTTTACCCTTAATAAGTATACTACATTTCAAATCTAAGTACATAATATATTTGTTAACTACATTGTTTTAAGTTTACAAATGTGAAGAGGTATGGTAAAATCTTTATATAGTATTTTATTCCGTTCATAAATACATTTATTAAAAATTTTATATTATAGGAGGTGATTAAATGAGTACAACGAAAAAAATGATTCTTACTGCACTTTTTTCTGCCTTAATAGCAATTGGTGCTTTTATTAGAATTCCTCTTCCAGTTACGGTATTTTCTTTACAATTTACTTTTGTTCTATTGTCTGGAATGATTCTGGGGGCAAATTGGGGTGCAGTATCATGTCTTTTATATGTGCTTATAGGTCTATTAGGATTTCCAATTTTCACAGAAGGTGGAGGATTTTCGTACATTTTTAAACCGACATTTGGCTATTTATTCGCATTTATAATAGCTGCATACATAGTTGGCTATTTTAGAGAAAAATTTGGTACAAAATCGATTTCAATCCTTATACTTGGATGTGTTATAGCAATGGTAGTGACCTACTTAATTGGTACATCATACACATATTTTATTCTAAATAAGGTAGCAAACACACCTATCAGCTATAAACTTTGCCTATTGAGTTTGTTCCCATTTGCAGTTGCAAAAGATTTATTCAGTTGCATAATTGTATCGATTGCAACTCCTAAACTAATCAAAGCTGTAAAATTATAAGTTTCTTTTATTCTTATTTTTATCCTTTTTTTTCTAATTATGGTATAATAGTGATAGTTAAATTGAAATAGAAAGAAAGGAGATTTCAAAGAATTAATTTGAAAAAAGCATACAGAGAAACTCATTCCAAAGATACTATTATCGAAGTTGGAAATGTAAAAATAGGCGGTGGCAATCTAGTTTTTATCGCAGGACCTTGTTCCGTTGAAAGCGAAGAACAAATTATAGATATAGCAAAAAAAATAAAATCATCTGGAGCAGATATACTTAGAGGTGGTGCATTCAAACCCAGAACCTCTCCATATGATTTCCAAGGACATGGAGCAGATGGGCTTGAATTATTGAGTTTGGCCAAAAAGGAGACAAAACTTCCAATTATTTCAGAAGTGGTTTCCATAAGACATCTAGACTTGTATGATGACGTTGACATACTGCAAATTGGTGCTAGAAATATGCAAAACTTTGAGCTTCTAAAGGAAGTTGGAAAATTGAAGAAGCCAGTTCTTCTAAAGCGTGGTTTTTCAAATACCTTAAAAGAGTTTTTATCAAGTGCTGAATACATTCTAAGCAGTGGAAACGAAAATATAATTCTCTGTGAAAGAGGTATTAGAACTTTTGAAACATGGACAAGAAATACAATGGATGTTTCTGCCATACCACTTTTGAAAGAATTATCTCACCTTCCTGTGGTTGCAGATCCTAGTCATGCTACTGGAAGAAGAGATTTAATACTACCAATGTCTCTTGCCTCAGTTGCATCGGGTTGCGATGGTCTTATGATAGAAGTTCACAATAATCCCGATATGGCATTATCGGATAAGGACCAAGCTATTACACCAGAAAACTTTGATATAATAGTAAAAAAATCAAAAAAAATAAAAAGTGTTTTATAAGAAATAACCCTTATGTAGAATAATTTATATACATAAGGGTTATTTATATATAATAATTAAAATTAACCTCAATTAAATCTAAAAAAACTTTTTTAAATTGTAACTTTTTTTATTACTTTTTTATCGTTTATTTAAGTTTTTGGATATACAATGTCAATGAGGTGATAGATATGAAGAAAAAATTTTTGATAGCAAGTCATGGAAATCTTGCAAGTGGACTCCAAAATTCCATAGAAATACTTTCCAATCGAGGTAATGAATTAAGTGTTATAAATGCATATATTACCTCTGATGACTATACAGACCAGATTACAGACTTTATAAATAACCTCAGTGATAATGAACAGGGAATAATATTTACAGATTTATACGGTGGTAGTGTAAATCAAAAAGTTGTAAATGAGGTTATTTCTAGCAATAAGGCTAACGTTTTCGTAATATCAAATACCAATCTAGCAGTTGTCTTATCTGTATTATTTGCAATTGAAGATGTATTTACAGATGAGATATTAGAAGGCTATATAAAGGACAGCAATGTTAGTTTGGTAAAAACTATTATAAAAACAGATGATAATGATTTGGATTCTTTCTTCTAGCCTATGCTGTATAAGTTAATTTTAGGAAGATGAATTTTTATTAATTTTTCTGATTATTTTATCAATTAAATTAACTTTGATATTTTAATTCATTTTTCTAATTTAAAATCTAAATTTATAAAATATAAATTGATATTATGGAGGTTTTTATATGATTACTCAAATTCGTGTTGATGACCGTTTAATACATGGTCAAGTTGCAGTTGTGTGGACAAAGGAATTAAATTCACCACTACTTGTTGTGGCTAATGATGAAGCTTCAAAAAACGAGGTAACACAGATGACTCTAAAAATGGCAGTACCTTCTGGTATGAAACTGTTAATTCGCTCTGTCGATGAAGCAATTAAAGTTTTTAATGATCCTAGAGGAAAGGATAAGAGAATATTCGTTATAGTAAATTCCGTATCAGATGCAAATAAGATTGTAAAAAATGTTTCTGATATACAAAGTGTTAATGTTGCTAATGCTGGAAGATTTGACAAATCTGATCCAAAAGAAAAAACTGCTGTATTTCACAGTGTATTGCTAAATCCAGCAGAACTTGAAGCAGCCAAAGAATTAGCAAACTCTTATGTAGAAAGCTATAATCAAGTTCTACCTACTAACCAAAGACTTGATTTAAAAAAGGCACTTAAAGAATTATAATTTGGTTTTAAATTTTTATATTGATAGAAGTATAGTTTATAGCATTTGATTTTATACCGACAGTATAATTTGTAATATTTGATTCTTATGCTTAGAATACAGTTTATAACACTTGGTGTCTTCTGCATAACTTTGTATATAAATTCGATACTTTGATTTTTAGGAAATCGTTTGCTGAATATTTGTGTTTTATTTATAAAGGAGGGGATTTTATGTTGATACATGCTATAATGGCTGCATTAAGTGTTTTTATATGCTTTGCTGGTAATTACCTTACAGGACAAAGTATGATGGAAAGACCTCTTGTAGTCGGATTGGTAACAGGATTTTTCATGGGGGATTTAAATACAGGAATACTTATGGGTGCATCACTTGAAGCAGTTTTTATGGGTAACGTAAATATAGGTGGTGTTATATCTGCTGAGCCGGTAACTGCAACTACACTGGCTACTACATTTGCAATTATATCCGGCGTCAATCAAAAAGCAGCCATCACTCTTGCCATTCCAATAGGCATGCTTGCCGCCTTTGTCGTAATGTTTTTGAAGAATATATTATTTAATATATTTGCTCCAATTTTGGATAAGGCAGCCAGAGAAAATGCTCAAAAAAGGATAATTGTACTTCACTTTGGTACATGGACACTATATTACTTCATTATATCAATGATTTCATTTTTTGGAATACTTGCTGGAAGTGAACCTGTTAATTTATTGGTACACAACATACCTAAAAATGTGATGAATGGTTTGGCAACAGCTGGTGGACTACTTCCTGCAGTCGGTTTTGCGATGTTGATGAAGTTATTATGGGACAACAAGCTTGCCGTATTTTACATACTTGGTTTTATGTTAACAGCATATTTAAAATTACCGGCAGTTGCTGTAGCTGTATTTGGAATTATAATATGCGTAATCATATCTCAAAGAGATATGGAATTGTCAAATTTATCAGTCAATGGTTCTGTATCAAAAAAGGATATTGCTACCATGACACCTGAAGAAGAAGAGGAGGACTTTTTTTCATAATGAAGGCGAAAAATAATTTATCGATTGAAGAGAAAAAAATGTTGCGTAAGGTTTTTTGGCGTTCTTGGACTATAAACGCAAGTAGAACTGGAGCTACTCAGTACCATGCGTTAGGTGTTATTTTTACCTTACTGCCAGTAATAAACAAGTTTTATAAAACTGATCAAGAAAAAGCTGATGCAATTGTCAGACATACTACTTGGTTTAACGCTACAATGCATATTAATAATTTCATAATGGGTCTTGTTGCTTCTATGGAAAGACAAAATAGTGAAGATGAAAATTTTGATGATAGCTCTATAACGGCTGTCAAAGCTTCATTGATGGGACCATTATCCGGAATAGGTGATGCATTCTTTTGGGGAATCTTAAGGGTTATCGCTGCCGGAATAGGAATATCTATAGCTTCAACTGGATCGGCAATGGGGGCAATTGTATTTTTATTATTATACAATATACCTGCGTTCATCGTTCATTATTATGCACTATATAGTGGTTATTCTGTAGGTTCTAGCTTTATACAAAAACTTTATGAAAGTGGCGGTATGAAGATTATTACCAAAGCTTCAGGTATACTTGGGCTTATGATGATGGGTTCAATGACTGCATCAAATGTAAAGTTCAAAACAATACTTCAAGTTGGTGTACAGGGATCAAGTGAAGTTATGAAGATACAAACATATTTAGATGATCTTTTTCTAGGTTTAATACCTCTTTGTGTAACCCTACTTACATTTTGGTTATTGAAATATAAAAGAGTAAATGTAAACATAGTTATGATAGGTATAATGTTTGTAGGAATATTACTTGGATTGTTTGGAATATGTTAATTAAAAAAGTCCTTCTACAGTAGTTTTTCTACTCAAGAAGGACTTTTCATCTTTTAGATTTTATATATTAATATATTTTTCATCACCTTTATTCTATAACTACAATTCTATACATAGAAGAATTGATTGAATATAGAAATAAAATTTACATACCATCCTTATAATTTATGATTTCAATATATTTTATCCTATATATCTAAAAGATTTATTCTATAAATTTAAAATTTATATTTACACTATTTAGATTTTTTGTAGATTTTCAAAAAACACAGCTTTAAATTTAATAGTCATACTTTGGTCCATACCAATACATATCTTTGATTTCAACAGTTTCTTTTGGAAGATTTACGTCTTTTAATGCCCATTTTCTAAATTCCATAAATCCTGTTCTATCTACTATATAACCTATGTGCTCTTTTCTATTTGGAGCATCTGGGCTTATATATTGCTCTACATAATCATATGTATTTTTTATTATTTTTATAATGCTCTCTTCATCGACCCAACGCAACCAATCCTGAGCTAATCTAGGATTTTTCTTACCTGTTCTTCCCATAATCATAAGTTTGTAATATTTCTTAGGGCTTCTTGTCCATGCCGCCATAGGGCAGTTAAGAACGCACTCACCACAACCTATACATTTTTCTTCATTTCTTACGATTTTATTGTTTTCTTCTCTCAATGCACCTACTGACATCTTCTTGCATTTTTTTACACACGCAAGACAAGTTATGCATCTATCCTTGTCATATTCAGGTAAACATGTACCAATTATACCAAAGTCGTGCATTCTAGCTTTTATACAGTCATTTGGACATCCTGTAAGAGCTATTTTGAAGTGAAGATCGTGAGGAAATACAGCTTCTTCTATCTTTTTGGCAAATTCAGTTGTTTGATACTGTGCCTTTGGACAGACCTTGTTTCCGATACAAGCTGCTATATTTCTAGTACCTGCAGCATCATATCCAGCCAATTTTTTACTCTGATTTATACCCATATTGTCTATTACAGGCTGAATCATTTCATTTACCTCTGGCATATCCTCCATCTTTATTCCAAGTATTTCAAATCCCTGTCTTGTAGTTATGTGTATCTTTCCATCACCGTATTTTTTTGCAATCTCAGATACTACAACCATACTCTCTGGATCTATAAGTCCCCCTGGAACTCTAACTCTAAGTGATGTCATATACTTATGTTTCGTTATTCTGAAGGCATTTTTCATTACTTTTTTTGTATTTAAATCTCTAATCAAGTCCTTTTTTTCCATAATATCCTCCTCTTTCAAATTTAGCTATAATATTTATACGATTCTTAATATCTTAGTCTGATAGATTTTTTGCAAAATCATAGCTAAATACTGGTCCGTCAAGACAGACATAAGTAGAATCCATTTTACAATGACCACATTTTCCTATTCCACAATTCATCTTTCTTTCATATGAAACCCAAATATCATTCTCTGCTACGTCAAGTTTCAAAAATTCTGCAACAGAAAACTTCATCATCATTGGCGGTCCAACCACTACAACAGATGTTTCATCTAGGTTCTCAAATTTTATTTCTGGAATATACTTAGTTACTAAACCTATGTTTCCTGTGTAACCTTCTTCTGCTGAATCAACAGTTACAATAACATCCAGTTTTTCTGACCACAATTTCAAATCATCCTTAAACAACACATCTCTAGGTGATTTAAAACCTACAATAAGTTTAAATGATTTAAATTCTTCTGGATGAGAGTATACATATTGACAAATCCCTCTAACTGGAGCAAGAGCACTACCTCCTGCAACAACTACAAGCTCTCTATTTTTGTATTTGTCAATATCAAAACCGTTTCCATACGGTCCTCTTATCATTAGTTTGTCGCCTATATCGTATCCAAATATAACACCAGTTACCTTTCCTACATTTCTAATAGTAAAGTCTACATAGTCTTCACCTACACCCGATACTGAGATAGGACTTTCTCCATACTTTGGTATTGAAATTTCAAAAAATTGTCCAGGTTTTACATTTTCAGTATTTACCTTTGTTCTAAACGTCCATTCTATGTCTGTATGTTTTACGATGCTTAATATCTCGCAACCAACAGGAATATAAGGATTAAGTGTACTCATAAAATACTCCTTTCTTGCCTAATACTACCTTTTTAGTAATTAATATTATGTATTAATTTATAATACATTCACTACTTATGCATTTTCTACTTTTTAGTACAATTACATAATTTTGTAAGATGAATGTTTTTTTATTATTTTATCGCATTTCATGTATTAGCTATAATATTATTTCGCTATATTATGTGTTCTGTATTATTTTTGTGTCTTATATTTTTGCAATACTTTTAGCTATATTATGTGTTCTGTATTATTTTCGTGTCTTATATTTTTGCAATACTTTTAGCTATATTATGTGTTCTGTATTATTTTC
>F241_Great_Cormorant__coassemble_639_pt1 | contig 17627 bp, 13 predicted proteins | sample F241_Great_Cormorant__metabat2_high_PE_009 | metagenome-assembled genome bin F241_Great_Cormorant
CTGTATTATTTTCGTGTCTTATATTTTTGCAATACTTTTAGCTATATTATGTGTTTTGTATTATCTTTCGTGCTTTGTCTGTTTTGTCTATTTTCCTGTTTGCTTTGTCGTTTTATTTTAATTTTATCGTTTTACTTCGTCATAATATCTACCCTATAATTTTCTGCCTTACATTTGTCAACGATATTTTTATATTCATCTTAAATTGTTGTCGTACTCATTATTTTTACATTTTTTTGTCGTACTCATTATTTTTACATTTATTGTCTATTTGTATTATATTGTCTATTTGTCTCATTTTTTGTATCTATTGTCTATTTGTCGTGCTTTTTGTCTATTTATATTTTCTATGTATTTTAGATAAGTTTTATATCTATTTTATTTAGCTTCAATCTTATTTTATAAACCTCTGTGTAATTAATTTATTGATTATTTTCGGCATTTTTTGAGTTTATTTTTTCCATTTCATCACTTACCTTATCTATTGCTACTGAAAAAGATATATACTGTGGACAGACATCATCACATCTTCCACAACCTACACACATGTTATATCCAAATCTTTCTTTAAAGTCGTGAATTTTATGCATAGTTTTAAATCTCATTCTCTCACCCTGTTTCATTCTAAATGAATGACCACCGGCTATATTGGTATACCCATCTATCTGACATGATGCCCATACTCTTCTTCTCTCACCGCTGTTTTCATTTTCTTTGTAGAATATATCCTGCATTGAGAAACAAGTACATGTTGGACAGGAGAAGTTACAACGACCGCAGCCTATACATCTCTCATCGTATTCAGACCATATATCAGAATCTTTTATTGCCATAAAATCTACTTTTTGAGGAACATTTACTGAAATTAGGTTTTCAGTTACATAATCAATATCAAACTCACAGTCTGAACCTTCAAACACTTTCAAATCCTCATCTACTATGTCCAAATATAAGTGATCTTTCCTTATATTCATAGCCATGTCATAGTTTTCTGCTGTGTTAGAATCCATACTTACACAAAAACAGTTTCTATAACTTTCCCTACAACCTACAAGTACAAATCTTATTCTGTCTCTTATCCTTTTGTAAAAAATATCCTGTGGTCCATTGTGTAGATATATTTGATCTACTCTCTTAACTGCATTCAAATCACAGGCTCTTAAAAATACCAAGACTTTTTTACCTTTGTACTCTTCTCTAGTTTCCTTGTACTCGTCTTCAGTAAAGTAGAAAAGTACTTGATTTATAGGAAGCATTACTTCCTTAGGAGAAAAACTAGATTTTACATCAAATTCCATTTCATCAAATGAATGAACTTGATCATACCTTACAAGGTCTGTATCTGAACATGTACCTCTTTTTTCAAATACCTTTGGTGCAAAGAATAGATAATCCTTACTCAATGCCTTTAAACCTTGATCAAAATTTTCTTTAGTCAGTTTAATTTTCATAAAATCCTCCCTCTCTAAATAGTCTTAATTAATGTTATCATTTTATCAAATTGATTTCCGTAACTTTTATCACACTTTCAATTAAAAATAATCCAACGTAAAATTCACATTAAAGTTATATTAAATTCAAACTTATAAACAAACTCTATTATATGTATTTTTTATATATAATAATATTATTTATAATTTTTTCATTCTTATTTATACCAAAAATAATATCAAAATCATTTATTCACTATACAATGAACGTGTTTGCTGAAAGTAAATTACTAAAAAAATACCCACCATATCGGTGGGTATTTTTTAAACCTTACTACCATATAAATAATCATATGACTTTTTTCTATATTAAAATTCACAAACTCTTCATTTTTGTATTAGAAACTACAGTTAATCATTCTCAATTAATAATTAACTTCTTTTAAATTACATCTCTTATTATTCTCAATATCCTTCTGTGTTTTCTAATATCTTTCTAGGATATACCTTTTTAGATAAATTTTTTTAAAATAGTTTTACTCCTTTTAACTAAACTTATACTTTTTTGAAGTAGGATTTTACTTTTTTACTAAACCTATATTTTTTAAAATCGGATGTTACTATTTTTAAACTTAACTCACAATTTTAGATAAATCTTACACCTTATTTTCTGAAATAAATTTTTGCATTTTCTTCATTTACTAATATCGTTCTACCTTCTAGCCTCACTATATCTTCTTTTATCAAGGACTTCATAGATCTAGATATTGTCTCTCTCTGACATCCTATCATTTTCGACAAATATGTATTGGTTACGCTTATGTTTATTTTTGTATATCCTTCTATATCTGACTTTATACCGTACTCACTTGCCAACCTATATAATTTTGCAGCTAATTTTTTGTCTATATTTACGGTAACTGAATTTTTTAGCTGTCTATACAAGCTTCTTATCCTTATTTCCATATATTCCATGCAATTTTTAACAAGTCTATAATCCTCGCTCATTATTTCATCGAATTTTTCAAAAGTTATCCTATACAATACACTATCTTCAAAAGCCCAACACTCAACAGCAGATGTAGATTTTCTCATAATGGGTTGATTTATCATTTTCCCAGGTCCGACTAAGAATATCACCCTATTTTCTCCATTTTCATGATTTTTACTCAAGGTTACCTTTCCTTCTATTACAAAGTAAACATATTCTAGCTTACACCTGTCTTGATATAGACATGAATTCTTCTTAACTTTTATAAAATCTCCATATTCTACTATCTTATCAAATGACTCTTGCTTTATATCTGAAAATACCTCAACCTCTTTTAATTTTTTTATATAACGAAACTCTTTCACAAAAAACACCCCTCTATGTATATTTCAAAATTACCAAATAGTACACAACAGAATCTTTCCTATTATACTATATTATTTTGAAACATTCCCTATATTATAATTATACACAATATGGTGTTTTTATACTCAATTTTAGTAAAAATAAATTTTTATCCTATTATTAATATATTACTTTTCCATTATATTAGTCGAAGTATCTTACTCCAGAAATGAATATTTTTTGATCTTTGTTTCCTTCAATATTTTTTCCTACAAAATCCCCTATTCTTTCTGAATGACCCATTTTACCAAGTATTCTTCCATCTTTTGATGTTATGCCTTCTATTGCAAGTGTTGAACCATTTGGATTGAATTCAATGTCATACGTTGCCCTGCCTGACAAATCTACATATTGTGTGGCTATCTGTCCATTTGATATCAATGAATCTAGTACTTTTTTATTTGCAACAAATTTTCCTTCTCCATGAGATATAGCAATCGTATGTATGTCACCAATCTCTGTTTCATAAAGCCAAGGTGATTTGTTTGAAGATATTCTAGTTCTTACCATCTTAGCCTGATGTCTATTTATATTATTGTATGTCAAAGTCGGCATATCTTTATTCGGTTTTATTATTTCTCCATAAGGTAGTAATCCGAGTTTTATCAGAGCTTGGAATCCATTGCATATACCTAGCATTAAACCATCTCTATTATATAAAAGATCCATTATAGCCTCTTCTATTTTACTATTTCTAAATACTGTTGATATGAATTTTGCAGAACCATCTGGCTCGTCTCCAGCAGAAAATCCTCCTGGTATCATAACTATTTGGCTATTTTTTATTTCTTTTACCATCATATCTATTGATTGCTCGATATCTGAATAAGTCAAATTCCTAAATACACCTATGTTTGAGATTGCACCTGCTTTATCAAATGCCCTCTTTGTATCGTATTCACAGTTTGTTCCTGGAAATACAGGAATGAAAACCCTTGGTTTTGCAATCTTTATGTTTGAATGTCTTTTTACAATCTCTCCTTTATAATCTATATTGCTTATATCATCCTCTATGACCTTTATAGATTTTGTAGGAAATATCGGCTCTAAAATATCTGAACTAATCCTGTACAATTCTTCAAGCTCTATTTCTTCATTCCTACATATGACAAGACCATCTTCCCTTGTTTTACCTACTATCTCATAGTCAACATTATCAAGTTTATTCAAGTTATCTTCTTCAATTTCCAATAATATTGAACCATAGTTTTGTTCAAACATGGTTTCTATATCAAAATCCTTTGAAAACTCAAATCCTATACCATTTCCAAATCCCATTTTGACTATAGCTTCACCTATTCCTCCATATCCCAATGCATATGATGAAAGTACAAATCCTTTTAATATTAATTCATGTATTATATCATAGTTCTTTTTTAATGAATCTATGTCACATATTTTATCATCTTCATACCTAGGTTTTATATTAACGACAATATTATTTGGCTTTTTAAATTCTTGGCTGACTATGTTTTTTGCATCCTCTACACATACTGCAAATGATATCAATGTAGGGGGAACATTTAAGTCTTTAAAAGTACCGCTCATACTATCCTTACCACCTATTGCAGCTATGTTTAAAGACATCTGTGCATGATATGCTCCAAGTAATGCTGAAAATGGCTTGCCCCATTTTTTAGGGTCCTTGCCCAATCTTTCAAAGTATTCTTGGAATGTAAGCCTAGTCTTTTTATAATCGCCTCCTAAAGATACTACCTTTGATACAGACTCTATAACAGAGTTTAATGCACCGTGAAATGGCGATGCCTTACCTATCTTTGGATTGTATCCAAATGTCATTATAGATGATGTGTTGGTCTCTCCATTCAATACTGGTATCTTACAAACCATACCATTTGCTTCTGTTCTCTGATATCTTCCTCCTAATGGAGCTATTACTGTATTTGCGCCTATTGTATTATCAAATTTTTCTATCAATCCTCTTTGAGAGCATACATTTAAATCTTCAAAGCATTTTATGAATTTTTCTCTTATGCTCATTTCAGGATTAAGATGTGAATTTATGTCTTCATATCTTATATCTTCTATTTCATCTACCTCTATATCTATTGATTGAGTGCAACCATTAGTATTTAGGAATTCTCTTTTTATATCTACTATCTTTGAGTTATTCCAAAACATTCTCAAATACCCTGTATCGGTTACATCTGCAACATGTGTGGCTTCTATATTTTCTTGATTAGCAAGTTCGATGAATTTAGATAAATTTTTTCTTTCTATACATACTGCCATTCTCTCCTGTGATTCAGATATAGCAAGTTCTGTGCCATCCAATCCCTCATATTTCTTAGGTACTAGATCCAAATTTATATCTAGGCTATCACATATTTCTCCAATAGCTACACTTACACCACCTGCGCCAAAGTCATTACATCTCTTTATCATCTGAGCTGCTTGCTTATTTCTGAAAAATCTCTGTATTTTTCTCTCATTTGGAGCATCTCCTTTTTGTACCTCTGCGCTGCATGTATGTATGCTCTCCTCGCTATGTTCCTTAGATGAACCTGTCGCTCCACCACATCCATCTCTACCTGTTTTTCCACCTAATAGTATTATTATATCTCCCGGTTCTGGTCTTTTTCTAATTACATTTTCCTTTGGCACTGCTGCAATTACAGCTCCTACCTCCATTCTCTTCGCTACAAAACCTTCGTCATATACCTCGTGAACCTGACCTGTGCATAGACCTATTTGATTTCCGTATGAACTATATCCATCTGCTGCTTTTTGAGTTATTTTTTTCTGCATCAATTTTCCATTTAAAGTATCTTCTAAACTCGTATGTGGGTTTGCTGCACCGGTTACCCTCATTGCTTGATATACATAGCTTCTTCCTGATAATGGATCTCTTATAGCTCCACCAAGACAAGTTGCCGCTCCACCAAAAGGTTCTATCTCAGTTGGATGATTATGTGTTTCGTTTTTAAACATTAGAAGATATTTTTCATCTACACCATCTATGGATACATCTATATTTATACTGCAGGCATTTATTTCTTCGCTTTCGTCCAAATCATTTAATCTGCCTTCTTTTTTTAGTTTCTTCATAGCCATAACAGCTATATCCATAAGGCATATGTTTTTCTTCTTATCTAGGTACACCTCTTTTCTATCATTTAAATATCTGTCATATGTCTTTTTGATTATATCGGTATACTTTGATTCCTTTATGCTTACATTGTTTAATTTTGTCATAAAAGTAGTGTGTCTACAGTGGTCAGACCAATATGTGTCCAATACCTTTATTTCTGTTATTGTAGGATTTCTTTTCTCTTCAATTTTGAAATAATCTCTAATCATCACAAGGTCATCAATTGTCATAGCCAATCCCTCATTGTTTAAGAATTTTTCAAGACCGCTTTTATCAAGATTTATGAATCCATCCAATACTTCTACTCTGTCTGGAATGTTGTATTTAACTTCCAATGTAGTCGGTTTTTCTAGACTCGCCTCTCTACTGTCAACCTTGTTTATTAGGTATGACTTTATTTTTTCAAAATCAGAATCACTTATTTCGTCACCTATAATGATTATTTTGGCAGAATTAATCTTTGGTCTATATCCATTTATTACTTCAGAACACAGCTGAGCCCAATCAGCTCTCTGATTGTATTGTCCTGGTAGATATTCTATTCCAAAAATCCTATTTCTATCAAGGTTGTCAATTTCCTCATGGTAAATATTGTCTACATTTGGCTCGGATAAAATCGTATCACATACATTTAAGTAAACATCCTCGTCCAAGCCTTCTACATCATATCTATTTAATGTTCTTACATTTTCTAATCTAATACCTAAACTTGAATTAATATCTTCTTTAATAGCCATGGTTTCAGAATCAAATTCCTTCATTTTTTCTACAAAAACTCTTCTAACACTACTCATCGAACCATATCCTTTCCATTTTTTAAAAATAAATCTAATTTCCTATATCAGTTCTATATTGCATTCCATCGAATTTTATTTTCTCTATGTTTGAATACACCCTTTTTGAAGCCTCTTCTATACTACTTCCTCTAGATGAAATTCCTAACACACGGCCACCATTTGTCAATATCTTACCATCAACTTCTTTTGTTCCACTGTGAAATACTACTATCCCTTCGTCCAGTGAATCCAATCCAGTTATTATTCTTCCTTTTTCATATGATTCTGGATACCCTTCTGATGCTAAAATTACAGTACAAGAGGATTCATCAGTATAATTTATATCCATCTTATCCAGTCTATTTTCAATCACAGACATCATAATTTCACTCAAATCAGTTTCCATTCTCATCAGTACAGATTGAGTTTCTGGATCTCCAAACCTACAATTATACTCCAATACCTTTATATCGTCATCTTTTATCATAAGACCTACAAACAAGACCCCTTTGTAATCCAATCCATCTTTTTGAAATCCCTTCAATGATTTGTCAAGTACCTCAATTTGTATCCTATTCTTTAAGTCGTCGCTAAAATCTCTTGTAGGTGAAAATGTACCCATTCCTCCTGTATTCGGTCCACAATCTCCATTCAATAATTTTTTATGATCAGTAGAACTAACCATTGGAACTATTGTATTTCCGTCTACAAACGCCAATACAGATGTCTCAACTCCCTCCAAGAATTCTTCAAGAACAACAGTATCTCCTGAGCTTCCAAATTTTTTTTCAAGCATCATTATATCCAAAGTGGTTACTGCCTCTTCTTTATTCTGTGCGATGATTACACCCTTACCTGCTGCAAGTCCATCTGCCTTTATTACTAGTGGATAATTAAAATCATCTAGACTCTTTTTTGCTTTTTCTATTTCATTAAAAACACTATATTTCGCTGTAGAAATTCCATGTCTAGTCATAAAGTCCTTTGCAAAAACCTTACTACCTTCCAATCTAGAACAACTTTTATTCGGACCAAATACTTTTATTCCTTCAGATTCTAATTCGTCTACTATTCCATTTACTAAAGGTAATTCAGGCCCCACTACTACCAAATCTATGTTTTCTTTCTTTGAAAAATCGATTAGTTTTTCCGTTTCGTCTATTCCTATATCAATACATTTACATATTTTTGATATTCCAGGATTTCCTGGTGCAGCATATACGATATCCACATTTTCTTCATTGCTAAGCTTCCAGCATATAGCATGTTCTCTTCCGCCGCTACCTATGACCAAAATCTTCATACATATCCTCCTTTTTATAATTAATAACTATAATTTAGATTTTATATCTAATTTGAATTTTTTAGCTATTGATTAATGCTTGAAATGTCTTATTCCAGTAAATACCATAGACATATTCTTTTCATCGCATATTTTTATAGATTCTTCATCTCTTATTGAACCTCCTGGCTGAACTACTGCAGATATCTTGTATTCACTAGCAAGCTCTACACAGTCTCCAAATGGGAAGAAGGCATCAGATGCCAATACAGCTCCCTCGAAGTTTTTTTCGTCCTTATTATTTTCAATTGCATTTTTCAATGCCCATATTCTAGATGTTTGACCGCATCCTATCGCAAGGGTTTGACCATCTTTAACTATGGCTATTGCATTTGATTTTAGATTTTTTACAACCTTCATACCAAATTTCATATCTTCTATTTCTCTATCTGAAGGAGATTTCTTTGTAACGACATTGAAATCTTCATCTTCTATCCTATCTCTATCCTGTAACAACAGTTTTCCATCCAAATATTTTATATCGTATTTTTGTTTGCTATTTTCTATTTTTTCAAGCTTTAATATCCTTAGATTCTTCTTTGTTTTCAATATTTCTAAGGCATCCTCATCATACCCATAGGCTACTATTATTTCAAAAAATATTTGATTAAGCATTTCTGCTGTTTTTTTGTCTATCACAGAGTTTATACCTATTATACCTCCGAATATAGATATCTTATCCGCCTCATAGCACTTTGAATATGCTTCAAATGTAGTTTCTCCAACACCTACACCACAGGCATTTGCGTGTTTGATTGCAACAGATACCACCTTGTCATCATCCTTAAATTCCCTCATAAATTCCAAACAACCATATAGGTCATTTATATTGTTAAAGGATAATTCCTTACCGTGTAATTGAGTATAATTTAATATTGGATTCTTTGCATTTGGCTGTTTGTACAAAAATCCATTTTGATGAGAATTTTCTCCATATCTCAGTTCTGCTTCCTTATCAAAGGTAATTGTTAGACTATCTGGATATTCAATATCGCATAAGTCTTGAAAATACGATGATATCATTGAATCATATCTTGCAGTTAGAGAATATGCCTTATATGCCAATCTTTTTCTAAACTCTTCATCCATTTCGTTATTTTCTAGCCTATCTATTATTATATCATAATCATTAATATCTACAACAATACAGACATCCTTATAGTTTTTTGCTGCAGACCTTATCATAGATGGACCACCTATGTCTATATTTTCTACTATTTCATCATGGTTCTTACCTGAATTTACAGTTCCTTCAAAATCATATAGGTTTACGACTACTATGTCTATTCCCTCTATTCCATGTTCTTTTACTGTCTGTATATGTCCCTCATCTTCTCTTTTATATAATATTCCTCCATGAATATATGGGTTAAGTGTTTTTACCCTACCATCTAATATTTCTGGAAATTTGGTAACACTATCTATTGTTATGGCATTTACACCATTTTCTATTAATTTTTTATATGTATTACCTGTAGATACTATTTCATATCCCAATTTAGATAATTTCTTTGAAAATTCTACAACGCCTGTTTTATCTGTTACACTTATAAGAGCTCTCTTCATTTTTTCTCCTTTATACTCACTATTCTACCATTAATATCTATCAAATCCTGACAAAACAAATCCACAACCTTAGGCAATATTCTATGCTCTAATTCTAAAACTTTTTTTTGGACAATATCCGCTGTATCGGATGAGCTTACTTCTACTGCTTCTTGAAGTATAATTGGACCTGCATCTGCTTCTTCCTCTACAAAATGTACTGTAGCTCCAGTAATTTTTACACCATAATTTACCACTGCCTCATGTACCTTTATTCCATAATATCCCATCCCACAAAAAGAAGGTATTAAAGATGGGTGGATATTTATTATCTTATTCTTAAATTCCTTTAAAAAATCACCGCTAAGTATTTTTAGAAAACCCGCCAATACTATCAAATCGCATTTTCTATCTAGTATTATTTTTTTTATTTCTTTTTCATCCTTAGAAAAAACTGCTTCTATGCCATGTTTTTTTGCTCTTTCCAAACCATAGGCATCCTTTTTATTAGATATGACCACTTCAATTTTTGCATTTTTTATACATCCATCTTCTATCCTATCTATTATCGACTGTAGGTTGCTACCCCCTCCTGAAATTAAGACTGCTATTTTCTTCATAACAATTCAACACCTTCATGATTATCTACTATTTCACCTATTACATAGGCTTTATCCATATACAAATCCTTGTATTTTTCATCTACATACTCTAAATTCTTATTTTCTCTATTATTTATAAAATCTACTACCTTATCTGCATCTTCACTATCGACGATTATACATAATCCAATCCCCATATTAAAACTTTTGTGAAGTTCTCTCTTTTCTACCAAGTTTAAATCTTCTATTACGTTGAATATCTCTGGTCTATTCCATGATTTTGTATTTATATCTATTCCCAATCCCTTAGGTATAACTCTAACTATATTCTCGATAAGTCCTCCTCCTGTGATATGGGCTATAGACTTTATATTGTATTTTTTTATGCAATCCAAGGCTAAATCAACATATATCTTAGTTGGGGTTAATAGACACTGACCTAGAGTCATTCCTAATTTTTCATCAAACTTATTTAAATCCCACTTTAGTTCATCAAGGAAAATTTTTCTAATAAATGAAAATCCATTACTATGGACACCGCTTGAAGATATTCCTATTATAACATCCCCTTTTTTCACATCTTTTCCAGATATTATTTTCTTCTTATCTGCTATACCTACTGAAAATCCAGCCAAGTCATAGTCATCATCTGCATACATTCCCGGCATTTCCGCTGTTTCTCCACCTATCAATGCACATCCACTCATCTTACATCCATCGACTATACCAGAAACTATATCTTCTACCTTCTCTGGAATCAATTTTCCAAGAGCTATATAATCCAAGAAAAACATCGGTCTTGCACCTTGACATATTAAGTCATTTACACACATTGCAACCAAATCTATGCCTACAGTATTGTGAATATCCATTATATTTGCAAGCTTTAACTTTGTCCCAACACCATCAGTAGAGGCTAGGATTACAGGTTCTTCCATATTCATAAAATTCTTTAATGAATACATCCCACTAAAATTACCCAAATCGCCTATTACATTTGAATCATAAGTAGAACCTATCTTCTTTTTAATCAAATCTACGGCTCTATTTCCTTCATCAATATTTACACCTGATTTTTCATATGTCAACATATCATTATTCCTTTCCAATAAAACATAAGATTTATATAACTAATAAGATAATCTACCTTATTGTATCGATCTATCATCTTCTAAGACTTTTTTTATTTGATTTTCTCTATAATTTGCTATTTTTTCCTTTATAGATACATCCTTTACTGATAATATTTGAAGTGCCATAAGTGCAGCATTTTCACCTGAATCAATAGTTACTGTTGCAACAGGAATTCCACTTGGCATTTGAACCATAGAAAGTAGTGAATCTAATCCATCCATAGTAGAAGACTTTATAGGAAGACCTACTACAGGTATCAGAGTTTGGCTGGCTACAACACCTGCTAAATGAGCTGCTTTTCCAGCTGCAGCTATTATTACATCTACCCTTCCATCAATAGAATCCAAATACTCTTCCAATTGTTTAGGCGTTCTATGAGCTGATAAAATTCTAACTTCAACATCAACACCAAAAGACTTGATTAAATCAATTCCTTTTTCTAATTTTGACAAATCAGACTTAGATCCCATGATAACTGCAATTTTCATAACAAATATTCGCTGCTGCCTTCAAACAACAGCACTCCTTTCTAAAATAAAACATAATTTTTGCCATATATTACACTTATTTTTTGTAATTAATATACGGTATATATAAACGAACTTTATAATAAAATAATAACTTAATATCCACTTTTTTTCAATAGATTTTAGAAAAAATTATAAAATAATATTTCTTTTATAATAATCCAAGTGAACTACTGATATTGACTATACATAAAAAATACGATATTATTAATAAGAAATTACTTCATATAAAAATATACCTATTATTGATAATTAATAGATATGAAAATAAATAGGTTGTTGGTAATTAACGCATGTGCAATAGACCTGTTATTCGTAATTAATGTATGTGTAATAGACATATTATTCGTAATTAACTTATGTACAATAGACGTGTTATTCGTAATTAATGTATGTGCAATAAACATATTATTCATAATTAACTTATGTACAATAGACGTGTTATTTGTAATTAGCACATGTAAAATAGATAAATTATTATATTAGGAGGAATTTATGAAAATTTTGATATCACCTGCAAAAGGTTTTAAGGATAGCAAAAAAGAAGCTACTTCTCTTCCACCTTTGATAGATAAAACTATTGAATTAAATAATATACTAAAGAAAAAAAACATAGATGATTTAAAAAATATCCTAAAGGTGAAAGATGATATAGCTCAGTTAAACGTAGATAGATTTAAAAATATGAAATTTGATTTAAAAGGTAGGCCTGCAATATTTACATACGATGGATTGCAATTTAAAAATATGAGTTTAGATGATTTTGATGATGAGGAAATAGAATTTTGCAATAATAATACACTTATCATGTCTGGATTTTATGGTGTCCTAAGACCTATGGATTCTATATATCCACATAGGCTTGATTTTTTGACAAAATTTAAGACGGAAGAGTACAAAAACCTATATGATTTTTGGAAGTCAGATATTGCAGATATAATACTTAAATCTGTTAATAAGGACGATGTCATTCTCAATCTATCTTCAAATGAATTTTTAAAATCAATTTCATCATACATTCCAAAAAATATGATTATAAACTGCGTATTCAAGGTTGTGAAAAATGATAAAGCAGTTGTACACTCTACTGCTTCAAAACAAGCAAGAGGCCAAATGTTAAACTTTATAGTAAAAAATAGGATTACGGACTTAGATGAAATAAAAAAATTCAATATAGATGGATACGCCTTCAACGAATACGAATCAGATGCAAACAATTACGTATTCATAAAAAAATAAAAAATTCAATATAGACGGATATGAATTCAACGAATATGAATCATATGCAAGCAATTTTGTATTCATAAAAAAATAAAAATTTCAATATAAACAGAAAACATCCTCCTGAACCAATGGTTACAGAAGGATGTTTTTATCTATAAGATTATATCCTTATCTATTTTATTAACTAGACTCTTTTTTTCTGAAGTCTTTTTAGAATTTCTAACTGAGACATATCATTAAAATAAGATTCATATCCACAGATATCCTGTTCTATACCGTCATCATGTACCTCTTTTGGAGAAAGAGATACTATAAAATCGCCATTTGATATTTTAGGGTGTTTGTCTGTTGTAAAGAATTCTATTTCTCCCTTTGAGTTTATACTGAATAAATTTATACGTCTATAATCCATAGATTCATAATACATTTGTTCGCTAAATTCATTAGTAATCTGAACCTTATCAAAAACATATCCCTCTTCACAAAGTTCAATAAGTCTCAAATAAGTTGCTCTGTAATCTCCAAATCTAGCTACATCAATATGTTTCAACTCTTTGAAGTCATTTTTCAGCTTATCTCCCAAAACGTTGACTATGCATACATTACTTCTTCCAAATTTCTTAGAAAACTGTCCTGAAACCAATACATTATATAATGGAATAGGAGTATTTATAATCATACTCTTATATATAACCAAATCCAAATTAAAGTTTGACACCTCATATAATATCTCACCTTGATGAAATTCTATACCATGTTCGACTGCATGACTCAAATGATTTCCACTGTATTCAACTATCAATACAGGTATATCTTCTTTTTTCAGAAAATCTGCAAGCTTAACTGAAAAAGAATTTCCTCCTACCAAAACCACACCCGGCTTTCCATCGTGAGCCAAGCCTAATTTTTTTGCTAATGGCTGAATCGAAAATCCATGAGCCAATACAGTTACTATTACCAATGCAAAAGTAAGTGCCAACAACATCTCCGCATCTTGATATCCCTTAGCTATCAAAAGATTTGAAAAATATCCTGTAACAGTAAGTGCTACTATTCCTCTAGGTGCAATCCAACCGACTAATGCCCTTTCTTTATTTGTCATATCAGTTCCAATAGTAGATAGCCATATAGAAAGCGGTCTTACTATAAACAACATAGCTGCAACAAATAAAAGTATATTGGGCTGGAATACATTTATAAGTACATTTCTTGACAATGATGCAGTAAGCATTATAAATACTGAGGAAATAAGTATTATCGATATATTCTCATTAAAATGTACAATATCCTCTAAATGAGAAATCTTCATATTCGCCATTACAACCCCCATAACTGTAACAGCCAGTAATCCAGTTTCATGAGCTATCAATTCACTTATAGTAAATGCTGCAATAACTAGACATAATACCATAGCAGCCTTCAAGTATTCCGGAAAATAATCTTCTTTTAAAGCCTTACCAGTTATGTACGCTATTATCAAACCGATTATAACAGATAAAACTACTCCTATTGCAAAGTGTATAAGGTTATTCATATTAGGATTTGACGATGTAAATACACTTGCCAGCTCAAATGAAAAAACAGCCAATATTGCTCCTAATGGATCGACCAATATACCTTCCCATTTCAATATAGATGATACCTTTTGATCAAGTTTTGCCTGTCTCAAAAGAGGCAAGATTACAGTCGGTCCTGTAACTATCAATATTGCTCCTATAACTAAGGATGATGTCAATGATAGTCCAGCTATAAAATATGCACTTAAACTACCCAATATCCAAGCTATAAATGCTCCTAAAATTACTATTCTCTTAATAGTGATTTTTGTATCATTAATTTCCTTTATATTTAAAGATAAACTTCCCTCAAAAAGAATTATTGCAACAGATAATGAGATAAAAGCCTTATACATATCTGGTCCAATTATATCTAGAGGAACTATAATGTTAAATATTGGACCAACAAGAAGTCCACATATACTCATTATAACTATGGCAGGTTTTGATATCTTCCATGCTACTAACTGAGACAATATTCCCAATAATAATATCAAACCTATAAAAAAAGTTGCTGTAAATTTCAAAATTTCACCTCATTCTATTATTAAATTTGTATACAAGTTACATTTTACTGCTAGTATTATTTATATACAGGTTATTGTATGGAATCCATCCAACAATAGATTTTCCCTTATTCTCATAAAATACCTTACACCATACACTGTCAGTTCCTGATACGAATATATCTTGCACATATACTATATCATTCTTTCGTAGTTTTACAAGGTCTTTAGAATTTGCTTCTGGCTTTATTTTTATGGACGTATTATCCATACTAACCTGTTGTTTTGTTCCTATAATCGTTCTTGCAAGTTCATACATTCTCTTAACTTCGTTGTTATTCTGAGTTCCCAAGAAATTACGTTCCCTATTATTTTTGTATTCTTGTTCATTTGTTATTACGTTTCTTTTAAAAATTATATTCTTTAAATCTATCCCTGCTGCATTATCAGGAAGGATATTATTATATTTATTTATCTCATTTTTTGCATAGGAAACTTCCCCATTTCTATACATATCTCTTATAGAATCTAGCCATTGCATCGAAGCTTCCGATATCAATTGATTTATCTTTTCTACTTCTATAGAATCATCCGTATGTATAGTTAGAAGTATGTTTATTGCATTTTCATACTCCTTATCTCTTATATTTTGCTTTGCTTCCTTAATCATCTTTTTATTGTTTACTATAGATGATATGAACTTATATTTTTGGATGTATTGAAGATTATCTGTTTCTTCATACAATTCCTTATACACCTTTCCAGCCTTATTATATTGCTTTAAGTTAATTAATCTTTCTGCTTCATTTTCCAAGTCACCTATATGTGAATATTTTTTTATCATGACAAAGGTTGTTGATGTTCCAATTAATACGAGAACAATAAACAAAGCTATAAGTATTTTTGTCCTTTTTTTCTTCTGTTTTCTTAAAAAGTTTTTATATGCCAAATACTCTTCTTTATACTTTTCCTTTTGAGTTTCTTCTTCTAGTTTATTTCTTATTACATCGGTCCTTATCCTTTGGGTATCTTCACTCAAATCTTTGCTGTCAAATACCTTTGGATTATTTATTTCTTTATCATGCCAACGCATCTTATTCCTCATCTATTCTAGATTCAATCATATATATAAGTGAATCTGCTGGCATTTCCCCTATCATAGCTATTTCCTCAATTGTCATAGTCTGAATCTGAGATATCATTGTAAACTCATTTATCTTGTTAAACTTAGGGTTTAGAGATAACAGATAAGATTTTATATATGGATGTTTTTCAAATAATTCTATTGCCCTTGTATCAAGTCTTATTCCATACTTTCCTTCTTCAAACTGTTCATCTTCTATATTTTCTTTTTGTACCTTTTTGTATATGCTTCTAATTTCATTCTCTGCTAGATATTCCAATCCCAATTCATAACCTTGTTTTCTCATTACATTAATTATATTGCTGAAATTTGTATCCAGATTTTCAAACATATTGGTTACCTGTGTAGTAAATCCATCTAGTTTCTTTTCAGGATTTCTAAGGTCTGTATAATTTTTCATTTCTTCATCATAGGCCTTTAGTTCTTCAATATAGTTATCCTTCTTTAGGTATTCGTTCTCAAATACCTTCATTTCTACATCCATTCTAGGTTTTAGATTCGGGGCCTGAGCTGGATATCCAATTCCTAGTCCTATTACAGGGAAGGTATATTCTGGTAGGTTAAGGACTTGTATTATTCCATCCAAATCATTCATTATACTTCCGAAGTACACACCTCCAAGACCGTAAGACTCTGCAGCTACCAACATATTTTGAGCTGCTAAGCATGAGTCTGTAAATCCTTGGAAAAATCTATCTGCATCAGCTAAATTTTCTTTATATATACCTTTCTCTACAGCAATAGATGCGTTTCTAAAGTTATCAACTATGAATATAAATAGTTCACTTACATCATTGACATAATTTTGCTTACATATTTGAGATATCTTATTTCTTTTTTCTTTGTCTGTCACCCTAATTATGCTATAAGACTGCATTCCCATACTTGTAGCTGTTCTATTTGCTACATCCAACAAGTCCTTTAATATTTCTCTATCTATTTCCTTATTTTGGAATGCCCTTATACTTTTGTGATTAAGTAACATTTCTACAACATTATTCATATCATATCCTCCTATTTATATTAGATGTACTCACAATAAATTTTAATATTTATACGAGTACACTTTCTATTTTATTCTTACCTCAATATATTACCCTTTGATATTATATTTATTCAATATATATTATACACCAAAAAATATTATATTAATACAATTATATACTATATCAATACTATTTTATACTTACAAACACTGTTTTATGCTTTTCAATAGTGTCTTATACTTACAAACACTGTTTTATGCTTCTCAGTAGTGTCTTATACTTACAAACACTATTTTATGCTTCTCAGTAGTGTCTTATACTTACAAACACTATTTTATGCTTCTCAG
>F241_Great_Cormorant__coassemble_646_pt1 | contig 16546 bp, 15 predicted proteins | sample F241_Great_Cormorant__metabat2_high_PE_009 | metagenome-assembled genome bin F241_Great_Cormorant
TTATACTATCTTATTTGAGCGTTTTAATATAATCAATAACTTATACCATTATACTATCTTATTTGAGCGTTTTAATATAATCAATAACTTATACCATTATACTTCAATTTTTTATATATTTTATTCTATACTCCTAAGTAATCTAAAACCTCATCCTTTGATTTCAATTCTATTATCTTTAGAAATTCTTCTTCAGTTATTACTTTTATACCCAAAGAGTTCGCCTTATCCAACTTTGACCCTGCTTCTTCTCCTGCCAATACAAAGGTTGTTGCTTTTGAAACGCTAGATGTAGGATTTCCTCCAAGTTCTTCTATTATTTTTTTTGCATCATTTCTCTTCATAGTAGGCAAGGTTCCAGTAAGAACTATCTTCATCCCCTCAAAAATATTTTTTTCTTTATTATCAATGTTGCTAGATTTAGATTCAAAGTTTAATCCTATACTTCTTAGATTTTCTACTGTTATTCTATTTTTTTCTTCTTGGAAAAATTTAACGACACTGTCGCTCATTATTTCTCCAAATTCATCAATAGACATCAGCTCTTCTTTGCTAGCCTTCATTATTTCATCTAAATTCTCATACTTCTTTGCCAATAATTTTGCGCCCTTTACTCCAACAAACCTTATTCCAAGTCCATTTATAAGTCTCCAAAGTTCATTTTTCTTTGACTCTTCCAATGCATTTTTGAGTTTTTCAATCTTTTTTACACCCATTCCTTTAAGTTTAATCGCCTCATTAGAATCAAATGTATATATATCTTCTATATTTTTTATTATATTATTATCCAATAAAAGAGTTATTATAGATTCACCCATTCCATCTATATTCATAGCATCCCTTGATACAAAGTGAATTATACCTCTTCTAATCTGCGCTGGACAAGATATGTTTATGCACTTTACAGCAGCCTCACCTTCTAGTCTAACCGTTTTTTCTCCACATTCAGGGCAGGTAGTCGGCATATGAAATTCTACCTCATCTCCGTTTCTATCTTCCTTACTTACCTCTACAATCTGAGGTATTATTTCCCCTGCTTTTTGAACGTATACAGTATCTCCAATTCTTATATCCTTATCTTTTATATAATCTTCATTATGTAAGGTAGCTCTAGACACCGTTGTTCCTGCCAGAAATACCGGCTCTAGTATAGCAGTTGGTGTAATAGTTCCCGTTCTACCAACCTCTACCTCTATGTCTATAAGTTTTGTCTTCTTTTTTTCTGCAGGGAATTTATATGCTGTTGCCCATCTAGGATACTTTGCTGTAAACCCAAGCTTTTCCCTCTGTGATATTGAGTCTACCTTTATTACCATTCCATCTATTTCAAAATCTAGTTCACCACGATGGTCAGTCCAATAGTTAATATGTTCTATGACCTCATCGATATTATTGCATATCTTATAGTGTTCACTAACTCTAAGTCCTAGTTTTTTCATATATTCAAATGACTCACTATGATACCTTATACCTAATTCTTCCATATTTTCCATATTAAATACAAAAATATTCAGTGGTCTTTTTGCTGCCAACTTTGGATCTAGTTGTCTCAAAGAACCAGCTGCAAGATTTCTTGGATTTGCGTATACAGATAGGTCGTGTTCAATTTGATATTCATTGACTTTTTCAAAATCTTCTTTTGATATGTATACCTCTCCTCTTACTATCAGTTCTCTTTGTTCATCTATCTTCATAGGTATTGTTTTTATAGTTTTGATATTTTCGGTAACATTTTCTCCAACGTATCCATCACCTCTAGTAGCACCTACAGTCAAGTATCCATCTTTATATGTAAGACCTACAGATAATCCATCTATCTTAAATTCAACCACATACCTTACATCCTCAGATATGCTCCCCCTTATTCTATTATCAAAGTCTCTTATTTCTGATTCTGAAAACACATTCGAAAGACTTAACATAGGTTTTTTATGATTATACTGCTCAAATTTTGATAAACTCTTACCTCCAACACGACCGCTTGGTGAATCCTTTCTTTTTAGATTTGGAAATTTTTCCTCTAGATATATCAAAGCCTTCATCATTCTATCATATTCGTAGTCAGAAATCTGTGGATTATCATTTACATAGTATAATTCATTATTTTTCTCTATTTCATCAATAAGTTCCTTCATTATTTCGTCTGCTTCTTTTGAGGAAAATTCTTGATTTGTTATATAATCGTATTCTAATTTCATACCAATCACCTTTTCATATACATATTATATTCATCTCTATATACTTTTTCTATCTATTATATTTATCTTTATGTGCTATATCTGCAATATACAAAAGGAAATGATTAGGATATTTCACCTTAAATCATTTCCCTGTATTTACAAATTATATATCCCAGTTATGATGTACATTTTGTACGTCATCGTCAGCTTCTAATGTATCTATAAGTTTTTCCATAGACTTTATCTGTCCCTCATCTTCTAACTTTGTAGTTGTTTGAGGAATTAGCTTTACATCTGCCATTACAAACTCATATCCTGCTGACTCCAATCCATCTCTAACAGAATTGAAGTCTTCTGGAGATGTCAATATCTCAAATCCATCTTCATCTGCTATAAAGTCTTCTGCTCCTAATTCCAAAGCTTCTTCCATTAATTTTTCTTCTTCTGCATTTTCACCAGATATTAGGATTATTCCCTTTCTATCAAACATGAATGATACACATCCTGGAGTTCCAAGGTTTCCATTGTTCTTATCAAAGTAATATCTAACATTTCCAGCAGTTCTGTTCTTGTTGTCAGTAAGAGTTTCAACTATTACTGCTACACCACCAGGACCATAACCTTCGTATGTTATTGATTCGTAGTTTTCACCTTCTCCAGCTCCAGCACCTTTTTTTATAGCTCTCTCTATATTATCGTTTGGCATATTATCTGCCTTTGCCTTTGCTATTGCTGTCTTTAGTGCTGCATTGTATTCTGGATCTGCTCCACCTTCTCTTGCTGCAACAGATATAGCTCTTGCATGCTTTGTGAAGACATTTGCTCTAGCAGCATCTTGCTTTCCTTTTCTAGCTTCTATATTATGTATTCTACCCATTATTACACCTCTAATCCTTTATTAAAACTTTTTTAGTCATACAAATAATTTTATCATGTTTTTCTCATTTAGTAAATACAATCTTGTATATTAGTGATGTCAAGTTTTTATAATCCATAGACACCAGCTATAATTTTACCAAATAGGTGGTTTCGGAACTGCCACCCTCTTATGTTCACTAACCCTATGAAGTCTATCAATTATAGCAAGGTCTTTTTCTGGAACTTCATCTCTTCTACCTTCTAATACCATATCTATGTATTTGTATGTTGTTCCCATTTCATTTTCATCTGTTTGTCCTTCCCACAAACCTGCAGATGGCGCCTTGTTAATAATATCCTGATGAACACCTAATTCCTTTGCCCATTCATATACCTCTGCCTTAGTTAGATTTGCTATAGGTAATATGTCTACTCCACCATCTCCATATTTTGTGAAATATCCAGTATATACCTCTGCTGCATTATCTGTTCCTGCAACAAGATAACCTAGGTTATTTGCAACTGTATATATAGATGACATTCTTATTCTAGCTCTTAGGTTTGCATCTGTCATCCTTAAATTTTGGTCATTAAATAACGATTTTTCCTTCAATTTTGATGTTATCTGCTCCAATATCATTGATTGAGGTTCATCTAAATTCAAAACCATATGTTCTATACCGCAACCTTCAATTACCTTCATTCCATCCATGGCATCATTTGGATTGCTCTTTATATTCATAATAACCCCAATTGAATTATTTGGGAATGCTTTTTTTATTAAATACGCTACGACTGCTGAGTCTATACCTCCTGAAACACCGACAGCTATCCCTTTAGCGCCTGCTTTTTCTACCATTTCTCTAAGCCATAATACCGTTTTTTCTATTTTTTCTGCCCTACTTAACATATATTCCCTCCATTATAATATTACCTCTCCATTCATTACAGACAAATAAAATTCTTCTCCATCTATAATTTGACACTTGGCATTTGTTATCTCTGTTATTAATTGTTTTAATTTTTCATCACTATCCAATTTGCTATATACGTTTATTTTTACATTTTCTGCATATTCGATATCTTTTATTATAAACTCTGTATTAGACAATGAATTCTGTATCTTTCCCAATAGTGTGTAATCAACTACTATTGACAACTCTTTATACGGTATCTTTTCTACAATCTTTGCCGCCTCTAATCCTATTTTAGCTCCCTTTGTATATGCTCTTACAAGACCTCCAGCTCCAAGTTTTATACCGCCAAAATACCTCGTTACGACTACTACCACATTTCTAAGATCTTCTTTTTTTATAACCTCTAATGTTGGAATACCTGCTGTTCCACTCGGTTCTCCATCGTCGCTAAACCTCTGGATATTCATACTTTCTCCAACTGTATATGCCCAGACATTGTGAGTTGCATCCTTATGCTTTGTCTTTATTTCATCTATAAAAACCCTAGCTTCATCTTCATCTCTTATAGGTTTTGCATAACCTATAAACTGAGATTTCTCTACAATGTATTCATCTGAACCAAATTCATGTAGAGTTTTGTATACCTTCATCATTTCACCTCTCCGAATTAATTTCTAATAAGTAATTACAAATTATATTTTACTATATTTACCTAAAAATTTCCATGTTTAAAAGGCTTTTATGTTGTTAATAATCCAACGTAAAAGCCCTTTAATCTGTATGTATTAAATTTATGTTTCCCTTGTTTACGACTTTTTGTAATTTTTATATTTCTTATACGAAACATCTACCAATGATTTTTCTTTACTATGTGTAAGCATTTCTAATGCATCTGCTACTCTGTAGAAACCGCCATCCAAGAATTCATCTGTAATCGATGTATCAACACTATCAGCTTCCATAACATACCACATAATAGCATTGCAAACTCTTTGATTTCTACTTCTTGAGAAGAATTCATAAATAGTATCACCTGCAATATCTAGAGTTCTTGCATTAACTCCTGTTTCAAGTTTTACTCTTTGTACAGCACTTTCATGAGGTAAATCATCTCCTAGGATTTTTCCCTTAGGAAGGGTCCACTCACCACGGTCATTTTTTACCAATAATACCTTATTTGCATAAAATACAACACCACCAGAACAACGTCTTACTATCATATCGAGACCTCCGTTTCTAAATACTATACCTCGCAAGATTGCGAATTATTTTTTTCACCAAATTTTTTCTTCAAAGCATCAAGCGTAAGCCTACAAGCTTCGATTACATATGCTTTTTCAAACTTAGCTTTTCTATTAATTATATTTTCAAGAATTTCAATAGTCTTTCTATCTCCAATAGAGGCTAGGTGTTTTGCACAATACTGTCTTACTTGAGGGTTTTCATCTATCAAGCCCAATTCTAATATATATTTGCTGCTTGGAGATGAAATCTTCCCAATAGCCGAATATGCAATCCTCCTAATACTTACACTATTCTTTTCTACAAGGGGATATAGAATTTTTAAAAACCTCTCGTCTCTCAACTCTCCACATGTCCATATGAATATAATTAAATCATCCATATTCGACGTATTTATAACTCCTGAATAGACCTTGTTTTTAAATATTGCTAATTCATTTTGTCCCATTTTTTTGATAAAATTTAACCTATCTTCTTTGTTCATTGAAAGATAGTCTTTTATAATATCGTTTTCTTTGCGGACATCTCCCTCATCTTTTTTTCTCAATGATAATTTAGATTTTATTAAATCTTCATTTACCTCCTCTATAGACTTATTTCTTATTCTTGATATTTGTGGAACAGTAAAAGAGTCTTCATAAAGTAGGTAGGTAATGAAGTGATCTTCTAATTCATCTATGTTACTCCAGTTTATCTTCATATCTCCTCCTATATTCTCTTACTCTGATTTCCTACTTCAATTATAACATACTAATCTAATTATGTATATAATTTTTCAAAATAATTAAAAAAATTATAACAATGTTATTTATTAAACTATCATTACTAAATTAACCTTACTAACATATCATTTCGCTTTGTGATATTTTATTCAAAAATAATATTATTTTAACATACCTCTTTAAACCTAATTTATCTAGTTATTCTAAAAAGTTTATTAATTTATTTTCCAAATTTTCTTCCAGCATCCATAAAATACTCTATATTTTCATCTGAAGTTGTCAATGGGAGATTGCAACCTGGTGTAAGAATAAAGCCCTTGTTATTTTTTTTAGAGGCTTTAATACATCTTTGCACCTCCCTTTCAATATCTTCCTTACTTCCCTCGCAAATAATTTTTACAGGATCTACATTTCCTGCTATCATACAATCATTAGAAAAATATTCACAGGCATCATCTATGTCTATTTGATTATCAATACTAAAGCAGCCTATACCAGTTTTTTTTATAAATTTCCATGCTTTTTCTGTGCTTCCACATACATGGTATGAAGGTTTTTTCCCATGTTTTTCATATAAATGACTACATATTTCTTTTGTATATGGAAGTGCATATTCTTCATACATCTTAGGGCTAATCATTGTTATCGATGCTATTGGATCCGCTAGAGAAAAACCTACATCTAGTTTTGAAAATTCATCAGATACATATTTTATGCATTCTGTTATATATCTAAGAAGTAGATGAACTTCTTCAGGTTTTTTTATCATTGATTTTAAAAGTTTTTCAGTTCCTAGTACAAATCCTGCAAGTGTAAGAGGCCCAGACAAATCTGCTCCAACTGGTACAATTCCATCTCCCAATGTTCTTAATATTTCCGTTGCTTCATAATACATTCTTAGATTTCCAGAATCCATATTTATCATATCTAGATTTCTTACTTCTGATATATCATCCAATCTATGTTTTTCAACATAAATCAAACCTTTTTCAGGATAATGTGCCTTTATACCTATAGCCTCTGCTATTCCGTATGCATTTGGACCAACACTCAATCCATCGTAACCAAATTTATTAAAAGACCTAATCTCTGCCTCTACCAAATTATCCCTATCTAACCAATACTCTCTAGTGTTTTTATTAATATATCTAGCCTTTATCTCTCCTAAAAATGGATCCATAGGAACCCTATCATAATCTCTACCATTTGCAATTGCCTCACTTCGCTGTATAGGCGTCATCTCATCTTTTTTATTACACTCTAACTTCATATCATCCATCCTTTCGTTTACTAAACATATTTCATACATTGCTATTTTATTTCAAATATCTATGTGTTTCAATAGTCATTTTAAATAAAATATAACAATACTTTTTTTGTGTTATATCTCAAAGTTATAGTATCTAAAATATAACTGTAACTTTGATTTTCTTCAATATATTTATTTACTCTAACACTTAACTGTAATTTATTTTTTTACTTTTTGTTTTCAATGACGATTATTTGGTATAATTGACTATATAAATAATAGTAGGTGTATTAGTTAAAATTATATCTTACTACAACAAATAAATCTCATTTAAGTTTAACATAGTTATAAAAAAGATAATAAACAAAGTACATAACTTGTTGTATCTTCAAACAATATTATTGTAAACATATTACTAGATTTACTATATACTTTTAAAATTTTACCTAAATATATTATAAGGAGAATTGATATGAATAATAAATACTCTGATTTGATAAAAAAACAGTACAAAGAATTTCAATCATTAAAAACAAGACCTCTAAACTTTAGAATACAAGCTTTAGAGAAATTACTTGATGTGATAAAAAAAAATGAATTAAAAATAATAGAGTCCTTAAACAAGGATTTAGGCAAGAGTGAGACAGAGTCTTATCTAACAGAAATAGGACCTACATACACAGAAATAAGAGATCATATAAAAAACCTGAAAAAGTGGTCTAAACCAAAAAAAATTAAAACTCCAATAACTCTATTTCCTGGTAAAAGTTACACTGTATATGAGCCATATGGAAATACACTTATAATCTCTCCATGGAATTATCCATTTCAATTGGCTATTATTCCTCTTGTAGGTGCTATTTCTGGAGGAAATACAGCTATTGTAAAACCTTCTGAGCTTTCACCCCACACTTCTGAGGTGTTAAGAGAAATCATAAATTCTACTTTTGATGAGGATTACATAAAAGTTGTATTAGGAGATGTAGATGATACTAATGAACTTTTAAAAGAAAGGTTTGACTTTATATTTTTTACTGGATCTAGTAATGTTGGAAAAATAATTATGAATAAGGCTTCAACAAATCTTACTCCAGTTGTTTTAGAATTAGGTGGAAAAAGTCCGGTAATTATAGATAAAGATTGCAATATTTCTTTATCAGCCAAAAGAGTTGCCTTTGGAAAGGTTATGAATGCCGGACAAACCTGTGTAGCACCCGATTATATACTTGTTCATGAAAATAGATATTATGAATTTGTAGCCGAATTTAAGAAGAATCTTGAAGCCTTCTTTAGTATATCAGACTACATGGACGAAAATAGAAATATATCGAATTATGCTGGTCTTTGTAAGATAATTAGTGAAAAACATTATAAAAGGGCTGTTGAAATGCTAAATGGTGAAGATGTTATTTTAGGTGGAAGATATGATGACGATACTAATAAAATTGAACCTACACTAATAAATTCTGGATATATTAATGATTATTTGAAAGAAAATAAATCTATATCTAAGGTTATGGAAGAAGAAATATTTTCTCCTCTACTTCCTATAATAAGATATAATGACATAAATGACTGTATAGAATATATAAACAAAAACGAAAAACCCCTTTCTTTATATATTTTTTCATCTAATCAAGAAATTATATCTAAGGTAACAAATTCTATATCATACGGTGGTGGTTGCATAAATGATACCCTAGTCCAACTTGCAAATCCAAATCTTCCATTTGGAGGAGTGGGCAATTCCGGTATGGGAAAATACCATGGCAAATTTAGTTTTTACACATTTTCTCATGAAAAGTCTATATTTAAAAATAGTACAATAATAGACCTTGCTGTAAGGTATCTGCCATATACAAAACTAAAACTTAGGCTCTTAAAAAAATTAATGAAATAACAATAAAAAATGTTATCAGGTCTAAACTTAAAGATCATGATAACATTTTTTACATTTTTTATAGACATAAAATTATATTCTCTAATAGCTATTTTTAGAGAATTCACTTTGTCTAAGTATAATTTTTTCATGAATAAATCTTGATATCAGTATCAACAATATTACAACTGTTGTTGCAAACATAAATGATTGATTTTCTGTCAAATTCATCCCAACTATGCTTGGTGACCTTCTCAAGAATGAATAATTACTTCCTAATATTCCATTAACCATATTAATACATAGATGCATAATAAGTATTATTCCAATAATATGAGTAACCTTTAGGCTCTGTCTTATATAGTTTAAATAATAAAAACTTATATAGAACAAGCACATATGCCCAATTTCAAATGTAAAATTAGTTATATGTGGAAAATTGTATTTGTCTAAATCTGGAACTAATAACGCTGCCGTAGATCCCGCAAGACCTGCATACAAAAAGAATATGCCTATTTTGGTATCAATCTTGTTTAAGAATATCAATATCAATAAAGACATCATGGTTATTCTACATAGATATAATGGTAGTCCATCAGATAGACCTATGTTATCATTAAACATATACCAAGTATACAAACTTATTTGCTGTATAACCAATAAAATTACGACCTTATTCAGCAAAACTGTTGATTTGCTTCTATATTTCATTATAAATATTATGGAAAAAACTATAAATAATATATTCATTATTATAACATCATTTGATAATGAAAAATTCATATCCGTCGTAGTTCTTACAAAATAATGAAAACCATCCATAAAACTCGGGTTCATCTTATCCTCCTCTTCCTTCATATACAAATTATTAAGTAAATATAATACCTTCAAAATAGAAATTATTTCCAAGACATTATACCGTCTAAATATATACTTTAACTAAACTTTCCATATTTATAGCGTTTTTTTTGCTAAAATTATTATATGTTTATTAATATAAGTTGTCAATTACTTTTTCTTTATAATATACCCTCGCTTCGATTATTTCCACTTCATTTTTAGTATACCATCACTATTATTAATCGCTATCCACTTATTCTCCATAATAAAATAGCGTTGACATAATTAACTATCAACGCTATTTATAATTTATTTATATAATTTTATTGCTCTTCTTCATCTAACTTATCATCGTGTAATAATTTTTTTAATGATTTGTCTAGGACAAACATTGATATTGCTCCCACAAATGATATTATAGCAAAAATAACAAATATAGTGTATATTCCTAAAGACTGTACAAATTTTTCTGTTATACCATTTAACTGGTTAGCAGCAAATGTAGCAAAGAACCAAACACCCATCAAAACAGATAAGTATTTTTTAGGTGCATACTTACTTACAAATGAACTTCCCAGTGGAGAGAATGCTATCTCACCCAATGTTAGGAATATAGAGAATACAAATAACCATAATACGCTTACCTTAACGCTATCTGGAGCACCTACACCTCTTGATATTTCCATTGCTATCAATATAACATATGCTATGCCCATGAATAAAAATGCCAATGCAACCTTTTTGAACATAGATAAATCACCTTGTGGTCTTTGTGCAAGTTTGTTCCATAACTTTGCTGCAGCCAAACTCAATGCAACGCAAAGTATACCATTCCATGTAGTAGTAACATGAGCTGGTGATAAAGTAAACGATCCTATTTTCATATCTACATATTCACTCATATATATAGTTAGAGCTATATCCTGTTGGAAATAGAAGAACCAGAATAATATAGATACAAATACAACTATTAATATAGCTGAAACTCTTGATTTTTGAACTGATGTAAGTTTTGCTTCAGAATTATCCTTAGCATTTAAAGCTTTTTCTTTAGAAGAATCTGCTGTTTCTATTACATTTCCATTTTCATCAACATTGTACTTAAATGGCTTCTTTCCCTGTCCCTTTAATTTTGGATAAGAAAGGGTAAATATTATACCACCAACTAAAACTGAAACTGCACACCATAGGAAGCAATCTCTAAATCCTAGGATATCTCCCTGCTTAAATGTGTATAAATACGCATAACCCATTATGGCTGAACCAAATGTAGCCCCTATGTTTACGAAAGCATATACAATAGAAAATGCCGAGTCCTTCTTCTTCGGATCATCTATAAGTCTTCCCATCAATGATGTAAGATTTCCTTTAAAAAATCCTGTTCCTACTGAAACTATTATTATCATAAGGATTACATCTGTTGTAGAATCTGCTTTCCATCCAAATAAATAACCTATGGCCATAAGAATTGAACCAAGTGTTACTGAATATCTTGCACCCAACCAATGGTCACATATATATCCACCTAAGACTGGAGCAACATATGTCCATGCTGTAAACTGAGCTGTTAAAAAACCAGCTTCTACCTTACTTATACCTAATCCACCATTGTTAACAGCAGCAAGTAAGAATAAAATCAATAAAGGCTTGCTTCCATAGAAAGCAAATCTTTCAAATGTGTAAGTAATGCATGATAAATAAAAACCAAGAGGATATCCTGATTTCTTTACCGCTGAATCACCCATAATAATACCTCCTAAATATGTTATTTTCTGAATACTTATATAAAAGTATAACTACTCAGTATTCTATTAATAAGGTATATGTATCTTATATTGTGTTTATTGTTTTCAAAATAGCATATAGACAATTAGAATCTGCATTTCTAATCTTACAAAACTTATTTAACTTCTACTCTATTCGGTAAATTAATGTGAACACACGGTATTATATATTACTCACATTTTATGAATTTGATTATATATTTATAACTTAGATAGATGCATCATATATACTTTGTATAGAATTATCTAACATTTTATCAAATTCATCTTCTGTTTGGTTTATATTTAATCCCTCAGTTAATGCCCTTGAAAAACTAGCAATAACTCCCTTGTTTTTCGCTAGGAGTTTGTTCGATTCTTCTCGAGTATAACCTCCTGAAAGTGCTACTATTCTTAATACCTGTTCATAATTATATAATTTTTCATACAAATTATCTTCTGTAGGTATTGTTAACTTGAACATAAGTTTTACATTTTTATCTGTTTTCTGTAATGTTTTTTCTAATTCGTCCTTTAAAAAATGCTCGATTTTATCCTTTTCAGGTGAATTTATATCTACTTCTGGCTCGATAATAGGTACAAATCCCTTATCAAATATTTTCAAAGCATATTCAAACTGTTGTCTTACAATTTCTTTGATTCCTTCTTCATTGTATTCCTTAATTACAGATCTCATCTTCGTTCCAAAGATATGTCTTTCCTTTGCTATATCTAATAAGTTATCTAGTTCTGTAATAGGTTTCATAAGAGAAACTCCATTTTCTAATTCCATTAGACCTTGGTCTACCTTTAATATCGGAATAATGCCTTTTTTTTCCCACAAGAAATCAGCAGTATACATACCATCTATCTTAGAGTCCATAGTTTTTTTAAACAATATGGCCGCTAATATCCTATCTGATGTGAATGAACTGCTTTTTATAATTCTCGTTCTCATCTCATGTATTAATTCAAACATCCTATCATCATTGTCATAAGATTTTTCATCAATACCATATAGCCTTAGGGCTTTCGGAGTAGATCCTCCACTTTGATCTAAGGCTGCTATAAATCCATTATCATTTTTTATTCTTTGTAGTTGCTTCTCATTCATATGAAAACCTCCATTTAGTAAAAACATACACTACTACTTAATGAAAACAACACATATATGATTATACACATACAAGACTATTATATAATATTTAGGATTTAATATCAATAGATTACTAACTTTTATTCTTCTAAATTTTGATTATTACTTAAATATATACTGCGATATATCTACCTTCTGTACAAGTTCTAATTCAAAATACCTTTGATGATATTTAATATCCTAATTTTGTTAAGAAACCTTCTAATCCCCTACATACATCTCTATATGTTTCATCGAAATTTCCTGTATACCATGGATCAGCTATTGAGTCCCTGCTCCCTGCAAATGATAAAAGAGTATATACCTTATCATCTTTTCCTTTAAATATCTTTTTTATATTTTCTATGTTGGATTCATCCATACCTATTATGTAATCATATTCATCATAATCTGAATACTTCAACTGTACAGCCCTATGTTCTACGACCGGTATGTCTACCTCTTTTAATTTTTTTACCGTACCATGGTGTGGCGGATTTCCTATTTCATAATTACTCGTAGCAGATGAGTTTATTACAAAATCACCTTCTATCCCTCTCTCCTTAACCATGTGAGTGAATACACTTTCTGCCATTGTACTTCTACATATGTTTCCTAAACATACAAACATTACCTTTGTCATATAAACCTCCTTAAATTATGCAAAGACTAATCCAAAAAATTTATTTTCAGATTAGCCTAATTCTACTTTTTAATATTTTCTTTATTTGCGTATGTACTAACTTAATTTCATTTTCTTTGTTACCGTCTGCTCCAATTTAATTTTATTTTTTCGTCGTGACTGGCTTAATTTTACTCTTGTTCTTCATTATTGTCTGTTAAGAATATTTTCTTTGCATTAATACTTATGTCTGCTTTTTGAGTTTTAAGATTTTCGTTGTAATTTGAATTATATTTCTTAATATAACCATCAATACTTCCTTTAAAATCTTTTATATCTTTTCCTTTTTTATATGTGTTTATAGATACCTTATCTAATAAATAGTACCTTGCATCTATACCTTCTCTTGTTTTAAAATTGATCATAGGATTAGAATTTTTACCTATGTTTAGATTTATAACATAATCCTTAGCATCTATATCAACTCTACCATTATATTTCGGATTTATATATACAGATGTACTCTTTAAATTAGATAGTTGTTTTTCTTTTGCATCGTAAAAGTCATTAGAATATTGTTGCACAAGATTACATTCATCTTTAAAATTTTCAGATAAATATTTTATCATGTCTACCTTATTTATACCCTTATTCAAGCGGTCTACCTTATTTTTAAATCCATCATCTACATAAACCCCGTCATTATTAATGACATCATATATATACGAGATTACATTTCTTTCATTATCCCTGTCATCATAAGACTTAACTATTTTTCCTTGTCCATTTTTAACCACTAATTTTACATTTTCAACCTTTGAATCAGGGTCATTTTCTGAAATTAATATTTTATTACCACGAGGAATATATACATTAAGATTTTTTATTTTCAAACCTCTGTATATATTTACTATATCTGTATTATTGAAATCTTCATTGTTTACAATATCTACATTCAAATTTTTAATCATATTATTATATATTAAAGTTGTATCATAATAATTGTTTAATTTTAAATCAATTTTATCTTTTATCATCCCATCAGCTATAGTTACTTTTTTTGTGTATGGAGAGTTTTCTAGTCTCAAATTAACACTATTAGGAACCTCTATTACTACTTTTATTTTTTTATTTTTTGATGTTGAAAATATACCTGCTTCACTATTATATATACTTCTATTCTTAAGTATTCTTTCTATATCCTGCTTAGAATATAGCAATTTTACCTTTCTTCTGTATGTATCAAACTCATCATCTTTTACTATTTGATTCATACTCATACCTTTTTTTATATCTATTCTCAATACACCATTGTCTAGGTTTATGTTAAACGGATTTACTCCATTAATGATAGACGCATTTATTTTTACATCCTTAGAGTTTGATTTTTTTATGTTTATATCGTACATAAGAGAATTTTTTATTTCTATAGTATCTACTACTCTATCGGATGAAAATATATCACTTGATTTTATAATTTTATCATTATATTCCCTCATATATGAACTCATTCCATCAGTTGTCTGATTGAATAAATAAAAGGTTCCAACACCTCCAATTACAGCTACTACAAACGATGTTATTATTATTGCAATTAATTTTTTCATGACTACACCTCATCCTTCGTAATTTTATCATTTATATACTTTGTCGTTTTTTTAGTCCCATTTATATATCCAATTACATTTTTATTTAGACCTATTCCTAGTTTTACCAATAGGTATGTAATTATAAAGACAAATACAAAACTACCTATGACAAGCATTACTGGAAATATAAGCATCAATTTATTTATTTCTAGAACAGATAATAAATTTAATCCTGTTGGAAATAAAATCATAGATGATATTAAACCGACTTCTATACCTATCCCTGTAAGTAAAACTGTCCCAAAATAACATATATCAGCAATTATCAATACACATATTATAACAAAACTTTCTAATGTCTTGAACCTAGAATTTGTCTTAAATTTATAAGAGTCAACGTTTATATTATTCTTATATTCATCCTCGTTGCCATCATTTTTGAAACTGTAGTATGTATTAAAATCTTCCCTTGTATATTTTCCATCCTCAATATCTGTTTGAACCATATCCTCTACAATATCTTCTGGATCACCGAGAGATTTTATAATTTTTTCTTCTGTCTCTCCTTCATGTATTCCATCTGTAAAGTATTCTTCATAGTCTCTTATTATTTCCTCTACCTCATCTTGAGTATATGCTTTTGATAAATAGAATCTTAGTTTACTAAAAAATTCTTCTTTTCTCATATTTACACCTCCTAAAAATATCCTTCTATTATTTGAATAAGATCGAATTTACAACCTTTGTAAAATTCTCCCATTCACTTTTTTGTTCTAAAAAATAATTTACTCCTTCTTCTGTTATTTTGTAATATTTTCGTGCAGGACCTTCAGATGATTCACTCATATATGTGCTGAAATATCCTTCTTTAGTCAAACGTCTTAGTATGGGATATATAGTTCCTTCATTAACCTCGATATTATTGGATATACTTTGTACTAATTCATATCCATACATATCTTTTTCCTTAATCAAGGATAGAACACATAACTCCAAAACACCCTTTTTAAATTGTGTATTCATTCCCTCACCTACCTTCCTTTTTTCAAGTCATATTATTTAATAAACCACAAATTAACAACTCTTATAAGAAAACATAAAATCATAGTTAATAATCTGAATTACTATTACTGTACAATGCACAGTAGCTGACAAAATAGATATGTCTTATATGGTTCATAATAATTCGACAACCTTCATTATTATGTAATACATAATAATTCATCAAATTTTCATATCTTTTATAATTCAAAATAATACTATACTATTCATTACTATATAATGCACAGTAGTTGATTAAATATTTCCGCTTTCTATGAATTAATTATAACACAGTATTATGCATTACACAATACTATGTTATACATTTTTTATTTTTATCATAGATTTTTCTTATTTTTGAATTCATTTTTCATATATCTTTGATTTTACATATAGCTTTGATTTACTTTATATCTTTTTATACTTTATATCTTTTTTTTACTTTATATCTTTATTTTACTTTATATCTTTATTTTACTTTATATCTTTATTTTACTTTATATCTTTAT
>F241_Great_Cormorant__coassemble_652_pt1 | contig 16168 bp, 16 predicted proteins | sample F241_Great_Cormorant__metabat2_high_PE_009 | metagenome-assembled genome bin F241_Great_Cormorant
ACTAGCCTTCCAGTATTTCTGATCTACTCTATTACACTCTATTCAAACTAGTCTTTCAGTATTTCTGATCTACTCTATTACACAATATAAAAACTAGCCTTCCAGTATTTCTGATCTACTCTATTACACTCTATTCAAACTAGTCTTCCAGTATCCCTACTATATCTTCCTGTTTTATAACTATGTATTCCTCATCTTCTAGTTTGACTTCTACTCCTGCATATTTTGAGTATATAACCTTATCGCCTACCTTAACTTCCATCTGGACTTCTTTTCCATCAACAACTCCAGAACCAACTGCAACAACCTCTGCAAATTGTGGTTTTTCTTTTGCTGTTCCTGTCAATATTATTCCACTAGCTGTTTTTTCTACAACTTCTGCATTTTTTAAAACAACTCTATCACCAAGTGGCTTTATTTTCATAAAAAAACCTCCTAAAATAACATATATTTCCAAGGTGAATCTCCACCTCAGATTATATTTGATTGTAATTTATACTAATATTTAAGATAAAATTCCGTATATAATACATACATTTTTTCATTAATACGAAATTTAGTTTGTAATTTTTCTTAAATATATTTTACTTTATTTACTTAAAAATATCAATTTATTTTTCTAGCCTTTTTGATTTAACTCTGACCTATCTTCATCTCTCTTACATAATAAAATAAATACTGTTGAGCAAAGCCTGCATCTTCTCCAAACATGTCCATTCCATAATTTCTCATCTTTGTCAGACTCATATCCTCTGCTCCATAAAATTCTTGCATTACTCTTTTTACCCATACATCTACTGGAAATGAATCGTATTTTCTTATTCCAAATAATGCAATACAATCTGCTACCTTTGCACCAACACCCTTTAGTTTCATAAGTTCTTTATGGCATTTCGCTGAATCCATTTCATAAAGAGAGTCTATGTCTACATCCTTATTAATTATCATTTTTGTAGTTTCATAAATATACTTATCTCTAAATCCCGTTTTGCAATCTCTCAACTCTTCTATACTTGCAGCTGATAGTTCGTTCGGTGTCGGAAATGCATAGTATTTTCTACCTCTATACTCCCCTATTTCCTTACCATATTTTTCCGATATATTATTGATTGCCCTCTGTATCATAGGTATTCTATTATTTGATGAAATTATAAAACTTATAATCATCTCCCAGCCATCTTGTTTAAGTATTCTTATTCCTTCTCCAAACTCAGTTGCCTTTTTTAGGTTATCATCTCTTTTTGCCAATTCTTTTTTTAGAGTTGAATAATCCCTCCCCAAATCAAAGTATTCATACCAAATATTATTAAAGTCATCCATATTAGTGTTATCTATTATTACATCCTCACCATCTTTTTTTACATTTATAACCCTTCCAAAACATACTCCTGTATATGAACCATCGTCTTCTCTCATCCATCTAAAGCATTGTCCACAATCAAATATGTGGCTCGGTTCAAAATCCTTTATATCCTTTAATATTATTCCATTTTCTATCTCTATAACCTTCATATATCCTCCTATTTATAAAATAAAAACGGCTATTTCTTTAAGAAAGAATTACCGTTTTTACGTCCTAATTATTTATTATTTTGTGATTGTCTTTGTTTAAATTCTTCTGGAGTAAGAACATCTTCTATCTTTACATTAACTTCTACAACATTTAATCCTGTCATATTATTTACCTGTTCTTCAACCTTTTCCTTTACTTCATTATAGATTTCTTGTGCATTTTTACCAAATTCTATGACCAATTTCAAATCAACTGCTACCTCTGTCTCTCCTATTTCAACGTTGATACCACTTACACCATTTCTTTGAAATAAGCTACCACTAGCAGATTTTAAGATTAATATTCCTTCTACATCATTTAGAGACATCTGAACTATCTTTGAGATTACAGATTCTCCAAATGTCAGCCTACTCTTTGTTCCTTCTACAGAATCAGTCACAACTACTTCATTCACTTCTTCATTCTTTTTTCCTATTAATCCCATAATTATTTCCTCCATAGATTTTTAATTCTTTCTCTTAATATATATGCTTCATTGTCTAGAAATCTTTTTTTATCCAAGGCCGATGGTTCCTTATCCATAACTCTTCCTGCAAAATTGAATCCCAACGTGAAAACTATAATCAAAATGGTCTTCCAAAAACCTATTTTTAAAAATAAAACTGAAATAATAAGTCCAAGAATCGTCAACCTTGTTGTATTTGGCTTTTCTTCAATATTGTCCAATAGCCATGTTAAAAGTGGATACTTCTTTAGCCTATCATCATGGTCTGAATTTATATGTGTAGATTTGTAATTCATATCTATTTCTTCTTTATTATAGATGCTATCATCGAAATATCTATCTTCTTTTTTATTATGGATACTATCATCGATACATCTATCTTCTTTTTTATTATGGATGATATCATCGAAATATCTATCTTCTTCTTTCTTTTCATCTATAATTTTATCATCTGAATTATCATCTGTATATAGAATATCAACGCCAAAAATATCATCTACATCCTTAAAAAAAGATTTTCCAACAAACCCTAAATCAGAATCATAACTATTTTCGTATTGTTGTTCGTTTTTTTCCTCTTCATTATATGATGAACTTCCTTCATTATGCGATGAGTTTCCTTCATTATGCGATGAACTTCCTTCATTATGCGATGAGTTTCCTTCATTATGCGATGAACTTCCTTCATTATATGATGAATTTCCTTCATATATGATTATGATGCTATCCTTTACTTTGGTATTTTTATTTTGTTCTTCAGATACACCATATTCTATATTAAGTTGTTTATTTTCTTTTAACTCATTATCATTGAACGTTAACAAATCTTCATCATCTTTGCGTGATAACAAATTCTCATCATCTTTAACTGATGATATGTCATCGTCATCTTTAGATGATAATAATTCTTCATCATTTTTGGGTGACAATAAGTCTTCATCTATATCTTTTTTATCAGAATTTAGTATATCTGTCAAAACCACACCTCCATAATAATATTCTCTTCTATGTTTTCTATAAATTTCAATATATAATAAATTAAATTTCAAATTTATTTTTAATTTATTTCCTTCTCATTTTCATCATATATTCTCTTATAGATAACTTTTCTACTATTTTTTTCTTCTTTATAATAATTATCTTTTTATTAGCCTTTTTAATTATCTTTTTCTTCTTTTTTTTAGTAACAAATATCATAGACAATTCAAATAATACCAAAAGTATTATCTTCCTTTCAAAAAAATATACTGCTGTACATTAATATTATAACATAACAACAGTATACAATTCTATTATATTTTATTTCATTCTATAGTTTTCATTAACTCATTTCAACTTTATCATTAGTTTATATTTTGCAACTTACTCTAACTTTATCATTAGTTTATATTTTATAGCTTACTCTAACTTTACCATTAGTTTATATTTTGCAATTTACTCTAACTTTATCATTAGTTTATATTTTATAGCTTACTCTAACTTTGTTATTATAGTTTATATTCTATTCGCCCCATTTTTACTATATTATTGTAGTCTGTAATTTTTCATATCTATTAGTCGTCCATTGTCTATTCTTGATTCTTCTGCCGCAAGTGCTATATAGTGACTTTCCATAGATGCTTCTAATGATGTTATTGATTTTATCTGTTCAATATTTTTACCTTTTACATAATCCAAAAATTCTCTAACCAATTGAGAATCTCCACCTCCATGACCAGATAAATTTAGATTTCTATTATTTAGATCTATTAATACGTCATCCTTACCAAAACATCTTAATATTATTTGATTCTTCTCCATATTTGCATCTATTTCTCCAAGAGTTCCCATTACCTTTAGGTATCTTGAATTTGATGCTGTAAAACCAGTCATTGTAAGACTTATAGTTGATTTATCTTCCATTTGTATATTTAGTTCCTGATGATCTACAACGTCATTATCGCAATAAAATACACATCTTCCATATGGTCCTGTCTCCAATGCTTTTCTTACTGTATCTTCATTTGGATTCAATGTAAGTACGGAGTTAGGCCATCCAGTTACACCATTTAATATTCCCGTATTTTTATTAGTCAAATATATTTTTTCAGCATCATATACACAACTACTTTTCACAGGACAACCATCAAGACATCTCTTCACCTTATTTTGAGGAGATTTGGATTCTTTAAATAAATGCGTAGAACCCATTGATGATACATATTCTGACTTTTTACCCGAAATCCATGTCAGTATATCTGTATCGTGACAGCATTTCTGCAGTATCATTGGACTGCTTTCTGTACTATTTCTCCAATTTCCTCTGACAAAACTATGTGCTTGATGAAAATAACCAACATTCTCTATCGCCATTATATTTACTACTTCTCCTATTTTACCGCTATCTACAATATCCTTAATAGTCCTATAAAATGGAGTATATCTCAATACATGACACACCACTACCTTTCTGTTGTATTTTCTAGATGTTTCAATAATCTTCTTACATTCATTTAGGTCTGGTGATATAGGTTTTTCTAGCAATATATCATATCCTCTTTCCAACGCAGATATTGCTTGACTTACATGTATCCTATCCGGTGTAGCAATTACAACTATATCCGCTAATTTATTTTGCTTAAACATTTCTTCTGCACTATTAAAGCAGTATTTTTCATCTATTTTATAAAGTTTTCTTCCTTTTTCTAGTCTTTCTATTCTTATATCTGCAATTGCAACAATTTCTACTTCATCTCTATATTTGTATAATTCAACAGCATATGTATCCAAACCTCTGTTACCCAAGCCTGCAATTGCTACCTTTAACTTATTACTCATAAACATCCTCCGCAATATATAGTTTTTCTCTATTTTTAAACAATATATTATTTGTTTTTTCTATAGCAATTATAAGATATTACTATATTTAATTATAAATCATATTTCATTATATTTAAAGGCTTTTTGACTAAAAATTGTAGTTTTCTTTTATTTAATAACTTTATTTTCCACAATCTATATTTAGATATCCACTTTTAACATTTTATTTTTCCACATATTTACCACATTATATCCACTAATTCTTAAACTTATGAACATAATTTACAAATTCTATTTTGTATATTTTTTTGTTACATTTCTCTTTATTTTATTTGTTAATAATATATCCTTATTTATAGCTTAATAAAATAAAGTCTAATTTTTCATTTTTTTTAGTTAATTTTATTCACAGTTTTTCACTTTTCCACAGAGTTATACACATGGTGTGTACAACTTATTAACAGCATATCATTTTATAATCTGTTCTAAATATACAAAAAATTCTACAATTAAAGATAACTAGATTCTATATATTATATGAATCTAGTTACCCTATAAAAATTTATATCCACTTGTATCTTACTTAAACTCTCTGCTTCCAGGTTTTACAAGTTCTATTTTATCTTCTCTACACAAAGGACAGTCGTCTGCATCATAGATTTGTATATCTAGATCTATGCAACTGTATATTGGCATTCCTATGTCTTCTTTACATCTGTTTGCTATACAAGCAACCCCTATTACTTCTCCACCTAATTCTTCAAGAACTTTTTTTGTTTCTATTGTAGACTTTCCTGTTGTGACTACATCTTCTGATATTATTATCTTTGCACCTTTTTTAATTTCAAACCCTCTTCTAAGCTGCATTATATTATCTTTTCTCTCTGTAAATATCGCTTCTTTGCCCAACTGTCTTCCCAATTCATAAGATACTACAACTCCGCCCATTGCAGGTCCTACTACCAAGTCTATATCCAAGTCTTTAATCTTGTCTACAACCACACTTAGAACCTTCTCTGCCTGCTCAGGAAATCTCAAAACCTTAGCACATTGAACATATCTATTTGAATGTTTACCTGATGATAGTAAAAAATGACCTTCCAATAATGCATCGCATTCCTTCAAAACTTCAATTACATCTACCTTACTCATAATTATCTCCTCCTATTTTTCATTCCATGCTCTTACATATTTTGTATTTTATTTGCAAATTATATAGTATATATTTTAATATTTTATTATCTTCATAGCCTTACGTTTTACAATGTTTAATTATACCTGTTTTACTTTTTTCATTATACTTTTATTTTTCATTTATACTTTTATTTTTCATTTATACTTTGTATTTTATTTGCAAATTTATAGTTATCTCTTTTACTATATTATTCCTCTTATTTCGTCTAAAGATTTTATTCCTCTATCATCCATGAATTTTTCCAAATCCCTTATTATTTCTTCACCTATTCTTGGATTTGTGAAGTTTGCTGTTCCTATTTGAATACAAGTCGCTCCTGCCATTATAAATTCTATCACATCTCTTGCATTCATTATTCCACCCATACCTATTACTGGAATATTAACATTCTTACAGACCTCATATACCATTCTCAATGCTATAGGCTTAATTGCTGGACCAGACAAACCGGCTGTTATATTATCGAATACAGGTTTTCTAGAATCTACATCTATAGCCATTGCCTTAAATGTATTGACTAGAGAAATTCCATCCGCACCTTCTTCTTCACAAACCTTGGCCATCTCGACTATATCTTCAGCATTTGGCGATAACTTTACAACAAGGGTCTTATCTGTCGCCTTTCTTACTTCCCTTACCACTTCTCTCGCAACCTCAGATTTTATACCAAAGGCCATACCACCATGTTTTACATTTGGACAAGATATATTTAACTCTATTATATCAAAGTCCTTATCATTTAATAGTTTGGCTCCTTCTACATAATCGCTTATGCATCCTCCTCCAAGATTTACTATTCTACAAAGATTGTATTTTGAAAAATCATCTAATTCTTTTTCAATAAATCCTACGACTCCTGGGTTTTCAAGTCCTACACTATTCATCATTCCAGATGGTGTTTCACATACCCTTATGCCATTATTTCCATCTTTTTTTTTCAATGTCAATCCTTTTGAGCTTATTCCTCCCAAAATATTTACATCGTATATTTCTCCGTATTCCTTTCCAAATCCAAATGTTCCTGATGCCATTATTATAGGATTTTTCAATTCAATTCCACATAAGTTTACCTTCAACTCTGCCATTAAAAAATCACATCCTCACCATAAAATACTGGACCGTCCTTGCATGTCTTTTTGTTTCCATTATTTGTTTTACAAGTGCATACTAGACAGGCTCCTACACCACATGCCATTTTATTTTCTAATGAAACTATAGACTTTGTACCTTTGTCTGCACAGTCTTTCACTATTTTTTTCATCATTGGAGTAGGACCACATGTAAGGACATAATCGTAGTCTTCAACATTTATAATATCTGTTATAAATACATCCCCAACTGATGTATATAATTTTTTTGCCACTTCACTAAATTTATCTTCTAGAATTTTTTCGTTTCTAAAACCTAGGTATATATCACAGTTTTTTATATTTTTGGCTACCATGTATAGCGGTGCTATACCTACACCTCCCCCTACAAGGGCAACCCTTCCTTCAACTTTTTCAAATCCATTACCATATGGACCTTGTAGATTTATGCTATCTCCCTTAGATAATTTTGAAATTATTTCTGTACCTTCTCCTACTACCTTGTATAAGAAATAAATCCCCTCTTCATCAATATCAAAAATACTTATAGGCCTAGACAATAGAGGATACCTGTCCCACGCTCTAAGCATATAAAACTGACCCATCCTTGCCTCGAAATGCCCTTTTACTTTTATAAGAAACATTCCTTCTCCTATATATTTATTCTCTATTACTTCATAATTCATTATTACCACTCCTACATTGCGATTATTATTAAAATGTCTATGATATTATTCCTCTCCTAAAAGCTTCAGTATTAATGCCATCCTTACATACATTCCATACTGTGCTTGTTCAAAGTACTTCGCTCTACTGTCTTTGTCTACATCTATACTTATTTCATTAACCCTAGGTAGTGGATGTAGAATCATCATATCGTCCTTTGCATTTTTTAGTTTTTCTGAGTTTAGAACATATACATCTTTTAATCTTTCGTACTCTTTTTCATCGTCAAATCTTTCTTTTTGAACCCTAGTCATATATAGTATATCCAATTCGTCAATACTATCTTCCAATGAAGTTGTTTCCTTGTATTCAGAGTTTTTTATACCTTCTATGATGTGGTTTGGCATCTTAAGTTCATTCGGTGATATGAATACAAATTTAATTCCATCATATCTATCCATTGCCTTTACAAGTGAGTGTACAGTTCTTCCATATTTTAAATCTCCACAAAGTCCCACTGTTAGATCGCTTAATCTACCTTTATTTGATTTAATTGTCAACAAATCTGTTAGAGTTTGAGTTGGATGTTCATTTTTTCCATCGCCTGCATTAATGAATGGTAGACTACATACATCCGATGCTTTTTTTGCTGCACCAGATTCGTAATGTCTCATAGCTATTATATCTACATACTGTGATACTACAACTATAGTATCTTCTAATGTTTCGCCCTTTGAGGCTGATGATGCTTGCGGATCAGAAAAACCTACAACCCTTCCACCCAATCTATTCATGGCAGACTCGAAACTAAGTCTAGTCCTTGTAGATGGTTCAAAAAATAAGGTTGCAAGAAGTTTTCCCTCGCACTTATTGAAATATTCTTTTTGATTATTCTTGATTTTCATTCCTAATTCTAAAATTGAATCAATCTCTTCAACCGTAAAATCATCCGGTTTTACTAAATGTCTTCCCTTTAACATAATGACCTCCTTTACGGCCTCACTGGACCGAATTAAAGTAATTTTTAAAACCTCATTTAAGAGAATTTTGTATACTATTTTTTCTTTATTAATTAGAATATCATTTTTGAAACAAAAAGTCAACAAAAATCTCATATTAGGATGTCATCTCTGATTTGCAATAAAAAAGCACTGGTGTTTTTTCCAGTGCTTTTTATATTTAATATTATTTTTTGTTTAGATCAATTTCTTTTCCATGATCTGATGAACAGCAGTGTGTAGAAGAATGAGAACTGCCTGATGAATGGCAAGAAGAGCAACCTCCTCCATGTCCACAACCACAAGATCCACCTTTTTTTCTAGTGCGTACAAACGCAATCACAACTACCGCCACAACTATTAACAATACTATAATGGTTGATATATTCATAACCACACACCCTTTCTATACTGTTCTTTTTACTGTATACTCGCTATCATACAGACCTAATTTATTAGACTATATTCTAATTATCATATAGTATTCATTTATCAGTACCACATTATTCTTATACAGTTCTAATCCATTGGACCATATTCTAATTATCATACAGTATTCATTTATTTTTTCGTTTTTAAATTTTTATTTTTCTACAGCTCTCTTTGCTTCAACACCTTCATACTTATTCTTTCTAAACATCAAATAAAGTATTAAGATAACAAGTACAACTGCTACTCCTGTCCAAATTGTAAATGGAGTATGGAATACTAAAACCTTACCAAATTGATATACTATTAATGATATAGCATATGCAAATACAGTCTGGTATATAAGTGTAAACCAAGCCCACTTAGCGCTCTTCATTTCTGATCTCATTGAACCAACTGCTGCAAAACAAGGTATGCACAACTGGTTGAATATCATAAAGCTAAGTGCTGATACAGTTGTAAATATTTCTCTACAATAGTGAAGCATGCTTGCATCAGAAGCATCCTGTCCTAATCCTGAAACTACACCGAATGTTGAAACAACTGTTTCCTTCGCTATAAGACCAGCTATTGTTGCAACAGTACCTGCCCAATGCTCTATACCTATTGGCTTAAGTATAGGAGTTATAGCTCTACCAATAGCCTCCAATATTGAGTGACTCTTTCCTGAGAATTCAACAAACTCAAAACTAGTTGATATATTCTGTAATAACCATATACCTACAGAAGCTAAAAGTATGATTGTACCTGCCTTTACTATGAAGGCCTTTATTCTATCCCAAGTAGTTCTCAACACATTTAAAACAGTAGGAACGTGATACTCTGGAAGCTCCATAACAAATGGTGCTGGATCTCCTGCAAACATAGATGTCTTCTTTAACATTAATCCTGTTATAACAACAGCTAATATACCTACAAAATAACAAACTGGCGCAAACCACCATCCCTTATTTCCTGCAAATATTGTAGCCGAGAACAAGGCTATTACATTTACCTTCGCTCCACAAGGCATGAATGAAGAACATATTATAGTCATTCTTCTATCATTATCATTTTCTATAGTTCTAGTAGACATTATACCTGGAACTGAACAACCAGTACCTATCAAAATAGGTATGAATGACTTACCTGAAAGACCGAACTTACGGAATACTCTATCTAAGATAAATGCAACTCTTGACATATATCCTATATCTTCCAATATTGCAAGGAATAGATACAATGTAGCTATAATTGGAGTGAAACCTAATACACTTCCAACACCATTTACTATACCATCAACAACCAAACTAGATAGCCATGGTGCAACCTTTGCTGCTTCTAACATATTAGATATATTTCCACCTACAAAATCGCCAAAGAAGTCATCATTTACCCAGTCAGTTATAGGACCTCCTACTATAACTACTGAAACATAATATACAACAAATATAATAGCAACAAATATCGGTATAGCCAATATTCTATTTGTAACTATCTTATCTATCTTATCACTCATTGTAAGTCCTGTTCTTCCTTTTTTAACAGTACTTGAGATTATAGATGATATATAATTATATCTAGCATCTGTTATAATACCTTCACCATCATCATCAAATGCATCTTCAGCTGCTTCAATTATATCATTTATTTCCTTCTTTATGTGTTCTGGCAATGTAATGTGGCTAAGAGCCTTATTGTCCTTTTCTAGACTCTTTATAGCATACCATCTCTTGTACTGTGGTTCACAATACCCTTCCATAACTTCTTCAATTTTAACAACAACTTCTTCCACATCTGGTGCAAAAGAATTTATATGCTGATGTTGTGTTTTTGCAGCGTTTTTAGCCAACTCTATTACTTCATCAACATTTCTATTTTTCAGTGCTGATATTTCTACTACTGGATATCCAAGTTGCTTACTCAAATATTCCTTATCTATTTTATCACCATTTTTTTCTACCAAGTCCATCATATTCAACGCCAAAACCATCGGAATACCAAGCTCTGATAGCTGTGTTGTCAAATACAAGTTTCTTTCTATATTAGAAGCATCTATAACGTTAACGATAACGTCTGGTTTTTCATTTATCAGATACTCTCTACTTACAACTTCCTCTAACGTATATGGTGATAATGAATAAATACCAGGTAAGTCTGTAATGTTCACCGACTTATCCTTTTTATAAACCCCACCTTTTTTTTCTACTGTTACCCCTGGCCAGTTACCAACGTACTGATTTGAACCTGTTAAGGCATTAAACAGAGTTGATTTACCGGCATTGGGATTTCCAGCCAATGCAATAGTAATACTCATCAATTTCTCCTTTCATAAATAACATCAATTGTTATTGCAATTCATTTTCACTGTTTTGTCACGCAATACCGTCTCAAAATAATTTCAAAAATTAGATTACAAATATAATATGAATTGGTATTTTTGCAGATAAAACTGATTACAATATATATTAATAAATATCTAACATCTCTACAATTAAATGGATATATCTATTCCTTTTACAAATAAATAATCATAACTCTCAATGTACGAAAAAACACCACTTAACCTATGTTGGTGTTTTGTTATATCATATAGAGCATAATTACTCATTATTACCATAGAGATTTATAGCTACACATCGTGCTATTTAGCATTATATTAATATCCATAAAATTTGATAATTAAGCCTTCGACCTGTGTAATACAATTTTTGTATTTAAATTATTTTTGCATTTCTTCAATTTCTACACAAGACGAATCTTCTTTTCTTAGACTTAGTTGATATCCTCTCACTGTCAACTGTACTGGATCCCCTAGTGGTGCAACTTTTTGAACGAATAATTCAGCATTCTTAGTAATACCCATATCCATTATTCTTCTCTTCAATGGACCTTCACCACGAATTTTTTTTACGACATAATACTTGCCAACCTCGGCTTCTCTTAAAGTTCTACTCATCGTTAATCCTCCATAAATAAAATAAAATATATAATAAAAACCATGCCTAAAAGATGCTATCCCCCTAGACAAAGTAATATTACCAAACAGGTTTAACTATCTTATCAATTAAACTGGCATGACCATTATCTTAGTTGCTAAATCTGTTCCTATTCCTACTCTACTTCCCTTAATATTAACTATAGTGTTTCCATTAGTAGATGATACAACACTTATAAGAGCATCTTCAACAAATCCCATATTAGCTAATTGAATCTTTTGATCTCCCTTTATCCTTATCTTTGTTATCTTCATAGAAACACCTAGTGGTGCAATCGCTAAATTCATAATATTCCTCCTTAGCAAAATACAACTTTTGTTTTTTTGAATATACGAATATTCATTTTCAATTCAAAAAAACTCTCACTATTCACAGATTTATTATATATTATTTTATTATTAGTGTCAACTGATTTATGTTTATTTATAAGGTTTTTCAAGGCTTTTTCAAAATATAATCAATTGAAATCATACTTTCACTTTAAATAGTATCAATGGATTATCAATTGGTAATCCATTGATTCATTTTGCAACTATATTTTTGATTTTGTGAATTGTTTTATTTTAATAGTCAAACATAGTTTTAAATATTTCCACACCTAATTTGCTATAATTATAATCCTTTACTTCAAAGGTTATGTGTAAGACACTATTTTTTATGTATATTTTTTTTATACTAACACCTGACCTGCCATATGAGATATGTATTGCATTTCCCTTAGCATAAACTCTTTGTGTTGTTGCCTTATTTAGTTGTTTTGTAAGTATCTTTATTATGTAATCTGGTATATTTACCCTACCTACCTTCATATTAGACAATTCTATTATTAACTCTTTTCCTGTAGTTTTTAGGTTTACATTTGTATCTACATACAGATTAAAAGGCCCCTTCTTATATGGAACTATCACATTTATATGATCATTTTTTAATTCAAAAATATATGACTCCAAATTTATTTCTCCAGACCTTATTACATAGTTTTTAAGTATTTTGTTAAATATTCCATTATTCATAGACATAGAGATATCTATGTTGTTTTTTTCCTTACTTACTTTTTTTACAACTTCCTTATTTATTTTTTTTAAATCTACTCTTTCATCTACAAAACAAAGTCTCCTAGAATTATCTATTGGTTTTGCTGGTTCTAATGCATAATTCACACCATAACCTACTCCAAATAATATAATTGCTAGTACTATTATTTTTTTTACAATTTTCATATACTCACATCCTTGAATAAAATATACTTTCATAAGACTATACGCACTCAAAAAAAGTCATCCTATGAATATAATTAAACCATTTACTTACGCACTCATAAAATTTTCCTATAAATATAGTTAGACCGTTTATTTACATACTCACAAAAAATCATCCTATGAATACGGTTAGACCGTTTATTTACATACTCATAAAAAGTCATCCTATGAGTATAATTAAACTGTGCACTCTAAAAAAAATATTTTTATGCATAAACTATATGCCTTAATAAATATATTATTATGTATAATGCACTAAGCTGTCTCCTTTAATAAAATATTTTTTTGTAATATGCATAAAACACACAGGCTTATGAACTACTTATATATATTGTACCCTTTAATCTGTATTTTTTCTATACAAAAAAACGTTGATGACAATTATTTTACGATTGTATACACAACCCCTTGTCATCAACGTCAAACATTATACAAACCTAATACAAGTGTTTATATAATACTATGATATTTTAATTTAAAGTTAATGATTAATACCATCCTCTAAGTTTCATTGCAGTTGCAACCTTCTTAACTGAGTGCATGTATGCAGATTCTCTTACAGTTACATTGTACTCTTCTTTTATCTTCCATAGAGCTTCAAATGCATTAACCATTGCTATTTCTTCTTTTTCTTCTACTTCTTTTTCAGTCCAGTAGTATCCATATAGGTTCTGTACCCACTCGAAGTAAGAAACAGTAACACCACCAGCATTAGTTAATATATCTGGAGTAAGTACTATTCCTCTTCTGTTTAGAACTTCATCACCTTCTGGAGTTGTTGGACCGTTAGCAGCCTCACAAACTAACTTCGCCTTTAGCATCTCAGCTACTCTTGCATCTATAGAGTTTTCTAATGCAGCTGGTACCATTATATCAACATCAGCTGACCAGAATTGATCCATATCTATTCTTGTAGATCCTGGGAAATCAAGTAGGTTACCCTTTTCAGCTCTGTAATCCATCATAGCCTGGAAGTCTAAACCGTTTTCACTGTATATAGCGTATGATCCAACTTCTTTGCACCACTCAGCTATTGCAACAACTTTTCCACCTAATTTTTCTATATTTTTAACTGTATAAGCTCCAACATTACCGAATCCCTGAACGGCAATCTTAGCAGTCTTCATGTCTATACCTAATTTCTTTGCAGCTTCTCTAGCTGTTACAGCAACACCAAATCCTGTAGCTTCATTTCTTCCTAATGAACCACCGAATTCTACTGGCTTACCTGTTAATGTTCCTATTGCAGAAACACCTGTCAATTTATTGTACTCATCTACCATCCAAGACATTATCTGTCCATTTGTATTTACGTCTGGTGCAGGAACGTCAACTTTTTCTCCTATTAATTTGTATATACCATCTATGTATCCTCTAGATAATCTCTCTAATTCTCCCTGTGATAATTCAGATGGATCTACTATTATACCACCCTTTCCACCACCATAAGGAATTCCAGTAACAGAGCACTTAAATGTCATCCATATAGAAAGTGCCTTTACCTCTTCAAGAGAAACGTTTGGATGGAATCTTATTCCTCCCTTTGTTGGTCCTACAGCGTCATTGTGCTGAGATCTCCAACCCTTGAATACCTTTATAGAGCCGTCATCCATCTTAACTGGTATATTAACTTCTATAACTCTTCTTGGTTCTTTTAATAATTCGTAAACCTGTGGTTCCATTCCTAATTTATCACAAGCATTCTTTACCTGTGCCTGTGCCATTTCAAATACATTTGCCATTGATAAGCCTCCTTAAAATTAAGATCTTTTAAATTATTAATAGGAAAATAATAAATCTATTTCTCATTTTCACCTTAGCGAAACATTTTCCTATCCACAATTAGATTATAACATACTATAAGATTATAATATACATTTATTTATATTTTAACAAAGTTTTTTTTTAATTTAACCGATTTATAAGTTATAACTACCTTACTTTTAAGAATATATCATCCATCTGTCTTTTTTTATAAAAAAAGAAGATTTCAAATAGAAATCTTCTCTCAATTACTTTTTTATCCGCCTATTATTCTGGCTGAGGTGCGTCTACTGGACATACACCAGCACATGAACCACAATCTATACAAGCTGATCCATCTACTACATAGATTGAATCTCCTTCAGATATACATGATACTGGACATTCACTAGCACAAGCACCACATGATATACAAGCGTCTGATATTACATAAGCCATTTCTTAGTACCTCCTACAAATATATTTTATCGATAAATTTATTATATCAAAATTACTCAACATTTGCAATTGATTTTTTTATTTTTTTCTTATTTTTTTATAAAACATTGATATTTCAATGATTTTTTTAGAATTATTTTTTGATAATCAGTATTTTTCATATGTCAATTGAGAATGATTTTTCTTATAGTTAAGTTTTCTATTTTGTCATTTTTTTCAAATATATCTGATAAATCTATTCCATTCCTATTAAGAATGTAAAAACTGGTTCAATATTATATGGTTTATTATCTTTTAGAGATATTCTAATAATAAATTTATATTTCCATTTAAATACTTGATTTATTAGGTATATTCTTTTAAATAATCAGTTTACATTGTATATTTTTATTTGTTTTTTGTTTTTTTCTTATTTATTATCTTTTATTTCTTATTCTTTCTTTTATTCATCTTTTATTTCTTATTCTTTCTTTTATTTATTTTTTATTTCTTATTCTTTCTTTTATTCATCTTTTATTTCTTATTCTTTCTTTTAT
>F241_Great_Cormorant__coassemble_655_pt1 | contig 15843 bp, 11 predicted proteins | sample F241_Great_Cormorant__metabat2_high_PE_009 | metagenome-assembled genome bin F241_Great_Cormorant
TGTTTACGCGAATTTAAGTGCATATATCTATGCATTGTATATATAAATGTTTTATCAATGATTTTGTTTACGCGAATTTAAGTGCATATATCTATGCATTGTATATATAAATGTTTTATTAATGATTTTGTCTATGCATTTATTCATTATTCATATGATTTTGCATATATGTATTATTTATATAGGAGTGTTTTATGAATAATTTTACAAAAAATAGAGAGATTATTATTAGTATGTGGACTATGGTTCTTTTAATTTGGTCATATATTGGTAATTATGATTTTCTCACTTGGATTTTGGAGGTTGCTCCAGCGGTCATCGGGCTTTTACTTATTATATGTTTTAAGGATTATATTAGGTTTACATCTTTTACGATGTTTTTTATAGGTGTAGAAATGGCGGTTCTTATAATTGGAGGTCATTATGGATATGCCCATATGCCACTTTTTGATTATTTCAAGGATGTTTTTGAACTTAGTCGAAATCACTATGACAGAGTTGGTCATTTTTGTCAAGGTTTGGTTCCTACTCTAGTAATTAGAGAAATCCTTATACGAAAAAATATTGTTTCTATAAGAAAATGGGCTAGTGCTATATCTATTTTCTTTGCAATGTTTGTAAGTTCTTGCTATGAAATCATAGAATTTGTCGCAGCTAATATCTTAAAAGAGGATGCGAATACTTTTTTGGGATCTCAAGGAGACATTTGGGACACCCAGTGGGATATGTTATTTGCATTGATTGGAGGATTGATTGCAATATTATTATTTTCTAAATTACAGGATTTTTATATCAAAAAAAATAAGTGTTGATATAATTTTTCTTAATGTACAAAATAATTATTAACATAAATTTTATTATATATATTTGCAGATGCAAATTATCTAAATACCTATGAAAAACAATTGTTGATTTTATTTTTTACATACATACGGAAAGAATAATTATTAATATGAAAATTCGATACTATTATTCATAAAAATTATATTGACATTCTAAATTTTATATGATATTCTTAAATCGTCAATTAAATATTTTCTCTTCAGGGCAGGGTGAAATTCCCTACCGGTGGTAAAGCCCACGAGCCATTATGGCATGATTCGGTGAAATTCCGAAGCCGACAGTATAGTCTGGATGAAAGAAGAATTAATACGTTTATTTGCTCTGGAATGATATATTTTCATTCCAGTTTTTTAATAAATTGTTTTCGTGCTGCCTTAACATAGGCAGCTTTTTATGAATAAACTTTTTCATGCTGCCTTGATATGGGCAGCTTTTTATGAATAAACTTTTTCACGCTGCCTTGATATGGGCAGCTTTTTATGAATAAACTTTTTCATGCTGCCTTGATATAGGCAGTTTTTATGAATAAATTTTTTCATGCTGCCTTGATATAGGCAGTTTTTTTACTCTTATGAGAAAAATTAATTGAAGTTTAAGTATATTGGTTTTCAAGAAAGGAGGTTTTGTAATGAATAAGGATATTTACTATATGCAAAAAGCTATTGAGTTAGCAAAAAAAGGCATCGGAAAAGTCAATCCAAATCCACTGGTTGGAGCTGTAATTGTAAAAGATGGTAAGATAATTTCTAGTGGTTACCATAAATCATTTGGTGGATTACATGCAGAAAGGGAGGCAATTTTAAATACTTCTACATCTTTAGCCAATTCAACCTTATATGTAACTCTAGAACCTTGTTGCCATTACGGCAAAACCCCACCTTGCACAGATATCATAATAGATTCTGGCATAAAAAGGGTTGTTGTTGGTTCACTAGATCCAAATCCATTGATTTCAGGTAATGGTATTAGAATATTAAAAAAATCTGGCATAGAAGTAGAAGTTGGTGTTTTGCAAGAAGATTGCAAAAATATCAACGAAATATTTTATCATTATATAACTCATAATACTCCATTTGTTACAATGAAGTATGCAATGACATTAGATGGAAAAATTTCATCTTATACTGGTGATTCAAAATGGATTACAGGTGAAAAAGCTCGACAATTTGTACATAAAGAGAGAAATCGCAATATGGCTATAATGGTAGGTGTACAAACTATTATAGTCGATAATCCAAGGTTGACATGCAGGATTGAAAATGGACGAAATCCTATAAGAATAGTTTGTGATACACACCTTAGAACACCTTTGGATTCCTCAGTTGTCAAGACTTCAAAGGATATTCCAACAATAATTGCTACAAGTGAAAATACCATGGACAAGAAAATTATTAACTATGAAAAGTTTGGAGTAAAGGTTATAAAGATTCAGGAAAAGGATGAGAAAATAGATTTACAACAATTGATGATCCATCTGGGAAAAATGGGCATAGATAGTATTTTATTAGAGGGTGGAAGTTTCTTAAACTTCTCTGCTCTACAAGAAAATATCGTAAATAAAATTCAGGCTTATATATCTCCAAAAATAATTGGAGGTAAAGAAGCAACTACTCCAGTCGCTGGACTTGGAATAGCTGATATTTCAAAAGCTTTTAAATTGAATAATTTATTTGTCTCAAAGTTTGGAGATGATTTTTTATTGGAAGGTAAAGTATCTAGTTTAAATACACTATAAATCAATTGCATATTCATAAATTAGCATAATTCGTGTATATAACTGATTGTTTTTACTTTAAATATAGGACATATAATTATAAATTATTTTAGGAGGTTGCCATGTTCACTGGAATTATAGAAGAGATCGGAGAGATTAAATATATAAAAAAAAATAAAAGCTCTGTAACAATATTTATCAAGGCCAGTAAAATTTTATCCGATTTAAATATAGGGGATAGCGTTTCTACAAATGGTGTTTGTTTAACTGTTACAAAATTAGAAAATGACGGATTCAGTGCTGATGTAATGCCTGAAACAATACGCCTTTCCAATTTATCTGAATTAAAAAATAAATCAATAGTCAATTTAGAAAGAGCTTTAACACTAGAATCTAGGCTGGGCGGACATATGGTAAGTGGCCATGTAGATTGTGTCGGTACAATTAAATCAATTAGAAAAGATGAAATAGCTTATATATATTCTATTAAGATACCTACTAGTATAAGTAAGTTTATAATTCATAAGGGGTCAATTGCAATTGATGGAATAAGCCTAACAGTCACTATGATAGATAATACTATGGTAGAGGTATCAATTATACCACATACCTTATCTTCAACAATTTTAGGTTCAAAAAATAAAGGAGATACCGTAAACATAGAAGTAGATATGATTGGAAAGTATGTATCCAAAATTATTAATTTGGAGCCTTCATCTCATAATATATCTAGAAATTTTCTTATTGAAAACGGATTCTAAAAAATAACCTTAATTTTTATGAATTGATTTCTAAAAAATATTATAAATACATTAAGTGTTACTTTAACTTTTATATATAATGATAAAATGCTTTAGGAGGTATAGTATGAATAAAAATAATTATATAGACAATGTTAAACTTGCTTTAGATGTTTTATCTAAAGGAGGAATAGTTCTTGTATCTGATGATGAAAGTAGAGAAAATGAGGGAGATTTAATCTGTGCAGCTGAGTTTGCAACACCAGAAAACATTACATTTATGGCAGTTCATGGAAGAGGATTAATATGTATGCCTATGAATGATGAAATCTGCAAAAGATTATCTCTTCCACAAATGGTATCAAACAACACCGATAATCACGAAACTGCTTTTACAATTTCAATAGATCACAAAGATACATCTACAGGAATATCTGCTCAAGATAGGAGTATAACTGTTATAAATGCAGTTAATGAAAATTCAAAACCAGAAGATTTTCGTCGACCTGGACACATCTTCCCACTACTAGCAAAGAAAAATGGTGTATTAGAGAGAAATGGTCATACCGAGGCCACAGTTGATTTGATGAGACTTGCAGGATTAAAACCATGTGGATTATGCTGCGAAATAATGGGAAAAGACGGAAAAATGATGTCAAGAAAAGATTTGTTTGATTTTGCAGAAAAATTCAATATTCCTTATATAACCATTTCTCAAATTCAAAAATATAGAAAGAAATTTGACAAACTTGTATCTTGCGAAACCTCTCCCGTACTAAATACTGAGTACGGAGATTTTAGGGCCTATGGTTATAAAAATCTTCTAAATGGTGAACATCATATAGCTCTTGTAAAAGGAGAAATTGGAAATGGAGAAAATATAACTTGTAGAGTTCATTCCGAATGCTTGACTGGTGATGTTTTTCATTCTTCAAGGTGCGACTGCGGAAAACAACTTTCTAAGTCTCTTGAAATTATTGAGAAAGAAGATTGCGGAATATTATTATATATGAGACAAGAAGGTAGAGGAATAGGACTTTTGAACAAATTAAAAGCATATGAATTACAAAGCAATGGTATGGATACTGTGGAAGCAAATCGTGCTTTAGGATATCCTGATGATATGAGAGAATATTACATAGCAGCTCAAATTTTGAAGGATTTAGGTATTAAAAGTATAAACTTACTTACAAACAACCCAGATAAAATATCCCAAATTTCAGAGTATGGAATAAAAATAAATGAAAGAATTCCTTTAATTATTCCTACTTCTCCTCACGATGAAAAATACCAAAAAACAAAACAGGAAAAAATGGGACATTTACTTAACTTGGCATAAATAATAGAATAATATTAAAAATTAATTCGTACTATTGGCTATGCTGACATTTAGTTCAGATTTTATTAATATTAAATTTAGTTTGAATTATATGCTAGTATTAAACTTAATCTAGATTTCTAATTAATAGGAGGATAAAATGAAAATAATAAATGGAAATTTAATAGGAAATGAAGATAAAATTTCAATAGTTGTATCCAGATTTAATGAATTTATAACAGCTAAACTTTTATCTGGAGCAATCGATACCTTGAAGCGTCACGGTGTTGATGATGATAACATCGATGTTATATATGTTCCAGGAGCATTTGAAATACCATTAATTTCTCAAAAACTTGCGATGACAAACAAATATTCTGGTATCATATGTCTTGGATCTGTAATTAGAGGTAGTACAACTCATTATGATTATGTATGCAATGAAGTTTCAAAAGGAATATCACAATTATCTCTAAAATACAACCTACCTATAATGTTCGGTGTTTTAACTACAGAAAATATAGAACAAGCCATTGAAAGGGCTGGCACAAAAAATGGAAATAAAGGTTCTGAGGTTGCAATTGCTTGCTTGGAAATGATTGATCTCATGAAAAACATTTAGAATAATAAAATACTATTTACTTTAACCTAGTACATAGTATTAAAAAGGGTGTAAACAATACACCCTTTTTCGTATACAAATATTTTTAGAAATATATAGTATTTGTTATATTTAATCAATGTTTACAACAATTTTTATTCACTAGTGTCTATTATAATTTTTATTCCCTAATATTCACTAATGTTTACCATAATTTTTATTCACTAGTGTCTATTATAATTTTTATTCACTAATATTCACTAGTGTTTACCATAATTTTTACCCAAAATGCTAATCACATCATTTGAAACTTATTTTTTAAATTTTGAAATTAGATGATCTAGTGCCATTAATGGATGACTAAAAACCATCCTAGGACCTGAAAATTTCATTACTTCTATTATTTTTGCCCTCATGTCCTTTTTATAACAATGAATTTTGCAATCTCCGCAATTTCCTTTATTTTCCCCAAATTTGCACGAGTTTAACCTCTTCATTGCATATTCTTTAAGCTCAGCACACTCTGTGCATAACTCTTTAGTTGTGTTATGTTTTTTTCTACAATATATGTCTATCATTACACTGACTGTTTTCTTTTCCTTATCTATCTTTCCCATCATTATTCCTTTCTATATTTGATATCTTTCAATATATCATAATATCATAATTATTACAAGAATAGAAACTATATTGATATAGTTGATAGTGTCAATTTATCAAAAATTTTATACTTACTTTACACAAAAAAACGTTGATGGTAATTTGCTTCTTTGTTGTATTTCAACTTTAAATAGCTTTTACCATCAACGATATGTTATATAATCAATGTGTTGAATTCAATATTCTAATACATAAGAACCTATAGTTCTACACATTTTTTATATATACGAAAAAATTTATATCTCTAATTTTTATTGAATAAATATCTAACCAAGCTACTTGAAACACTATTAGTTCCACCCACTACAATATAGTCTTCGTATTTCATTTTTGATATAAATTCTTTAACTTCTTTTTTAACATTTTCATCAGCTAACAAAATAGGTACTCCCATTTTTCCAGCCTTTGGACCAATTACCAATGCATCAGCAAAGTTCTTTCCAGTAGTTACAAATATTTTTTTAGATGCTAGGAATTTAAGTTCAGCTATTTTCATAGCAGTTTCATATCTATTCAAACCTGCAATTCTCTCAACAACTTTCGGTAATTTGCTTTCAACAACAGAAGATATGGTATTTTTTCCACCAGCTATATATGTGTTTTTTATACCTAACTCCTTGAAAGAATTTTCTACTACATTAGGTATTTCTTTTTTCTTAACTAATAGTATTGGATATTGTTCTCTTGCTGCAAAAGGTCCTATTGTTAAAGCATCTGGAAAGATTTCACCACTTGCTATAACAGCATTAGATGTTTTTCCATTCAATTTTTCAATACGTTTAGCTACGGCAACTGAAGTTGCATATCTATCTCTTCCAGCTATTCTTTCTATATTATTATCTATATTAGCTAATTCTTTTAATGTATTTTCTGATATGGAATCTCTTCCACCTACTATAATAATATCTTTTACTCCAAGCCTAATTAATTCTTTTTTTACATCCTGATCTAATGAATTTACCGGATTTAGAAGTATAGGACAGTTCAATTTCTTTGCCAATACTGAAGCTGTCATAGAATCTGGGAATAAATCATTTCTCACTATTATTGCGTAATCTGAACCGTCATAATACTTATTAGATGTTCTAATCGCAGTTTTTACACGATTATTTCCAGAAATACGATCTTCATTTTTAGGTTTTTCTTGCTTTTTATTTTCTTCAAACTTCCATTTTCCTACAAATTCTACGTTGTTTTTATCTATTGTAATGCTTTCAGGTGAGAATCCTTCAAACTTCCAATAACCACCTTCTACATCGAATTTGCTGTCCTTTACAGGAGTACTAGATGGATTTATTTCTTTACCATTTTCATAGATATCTTTGTCTATTGGAAGAGGATATTTTGTTAATAACTCTCCTGGTAATTCTTTTCCACTAGTAGCAGATTCATATTTATAAGTTACTCTATACTTTAATTCTGTCATAGGTGTAGTTTTTACAAACTTCCATTTTCCTACAAATTCTACGTTGTTTTTATCTATTGTAATGCTTTCAGGTGAGAATCCTTCAAACTTCCAATAACCACCTTCTACATCGAATTTGCTGTCCTTTACAGGAGTACTAGATGGATTTATTTCTTTACCATTTTCATAGATATCTTTGTCTATTGGAAGAGGATATTTTGTTAATAACTCTCCTGGTAATTCTTTTCCACTAGTAGCAGATTCATATTTATAAGTTACTCTATACTTTAATTCTGTCATAGGTGTAGTTTTTACAAACTTCCATTTTCCTACAAATTCTACGTTGTTTTTATCTATTGTAATGCTTTCAGGTGAGAATCCTTCAAACTTCCAATAACCACCTTCTACATCGAATTTGCTGTCCTTTACAGGAGTACTAGATGGATTTATTTCTTTACCATTTTCATAGATATCTTTGTCTATTGGAAGAGGATATTTTGTTAATAACTCTCCTGGTAATTCTTTTCCACTAGTAGCAGATTCATATTTATAAGTTACTCTATACTTTAATTCTGTCATAGGTGTAGTTTTTACAAACTTCCATTTTCCTACAAATTCTACGTTGTTTTTATCTATTGTAATGCTTTCAGGTGAGAATCCTTCAAACTTCCAATAACCACCTTCTACATCGAATTTGCTGTCCTTTACAGGAGTACTAGATGGATTTATTTCTTTACCATTTTCATAGATATCTTTGTCTATTGGAAGAGGATATTTTGTTAATAACTCTCCTGGTAATTCTTTTCCACTAGTAGCAGATTCATATTTATAAGTTACTCTATACTTTAATTCTGTCATAGGTGTAGTTTTTACAAACTTCCATTTTCCTACAAATTCTACGTTGTTTTTATCTATTGTAATGCTTTCAGGTGAGAATCCTTCAAACTTCCAATAACCACCTTCTACATCGAATTTGCTGTCCTTTACAGGAGTACTAGATGGATTTATTTCTTTACCATTTTCATAGATATCTTTGTCTATTGGAAGAGGATATTTTGTTAATAACTCTCCTGGTAATTCTTTTCCACTAGTAGCAGATTCATATTTATAAGTTACTCTATACTTTAATTCTGTCATAGGTGTAGTTTTTACAAACTTCCATTTTCCTACAAATTCTACGTTGTTTTTATCTATTGTAATGCTTTCAGGTGAGAATCCTTCAAACTTCCAATAACCACCTTCTACATCGAATTTGCTGTCCTTTACAGGAGTACTAGATGGATTTATTTCTTTACCATTTTCATAGATATCTTTGTCTATTGGAAGAGGATATTTTGTTAATAACTCTCCTGGTAATTCTTTTCCACTAGTAGCAGATTCATATTTATAAGTTACTTTATATTTTAATTCTGTCATAGGAGCAGTTTTTATAGTTTTAAATTCTGGATTACTTTTTAAATCTTTATCAGTATTCTTTTCATAATCTTCAAATGAATTATAATTAGAATTTTTAGGAAGTATTAATGTCTTAAGTGTATAATCACCACTAGTATTATCATATTGACCTAAATCAATGTCCTTATACATTTTATCATTATAATTGTTAATTGTATTTAAGGCATCATTAATATCTATATTGGAATCGTTGCTTTTTCCTAAAATTTCATTAACTTTGCCCTTTATTTCAGAAGAGTCCAAATCAAAAGTTTTTATATCTCCCACTTTTTCAGTTCCTTTAAAAAGTTGAGCAACTATTTTATAATCATTAAAAGGATTTAAGCCTTTATAATATATTTTTGCTTTTAAATCCATTGTTTTATCCTTATTAATTCTTTCAGTCAACTTTTCAGAAGTTCCACTAGCGTTTAATATTGACCACTTACTATCATTAATTTTCACCCCAGCTTTTTCTCCTGGGTCTAAATTTAATTTAGGATTAATCATTGTAATGGCATTTTCAACTAATTTACTAGGATCGCTTATTGATAAATTAGAATCCGCTCTATCAAATTGTAAGTTTTCACTTACACTATAACGTTCTAGGGTATAATCCTTTGGGATAATTTTCATTCTAGGGAAACTACTATAGTCTATACCTAAAGTAGTACTTGTATCATTCTCTCCTACTGCCTCGACTTCATAATTATGATTTACAATGAAAATAATAGGCTCGGCTTTTTTGTATTCAGATGAAGGGGTACTATTTTGTACTAAAGTATAATATTTATTAGTGCTAATATTACTTAAATTTACTTTTCCATCATTACTTGTAAATTCTTTTATAGCCTGCTTATTGCTAAGTTCACTAGTTTTAAGTGCTCCTTCATATAGACTAAATTTAGAACCAGTCAATTTATTATTTTCATTATCTTCATTTGTAACTTGTAGTTCTACTTTTTCATTATCCTTAGCACAAGATCTTTCAAATTTAATAAACCCTTTCTCTAAGTCAGCATGACTAGCTACTTCGCCTACTTTATTTAGATAAACAAATGGACTGATATCAACACCTTTTTCCCTTAAATAATTTGCTAAAGGACCATGCTCTTTATATTTTTGTTTTGCAAGATCTAAAAGTATTTGACCTCCGTTGATTTCATTTACTTCTTTCTTACCGTTCTTATCATATTCATATCTAGCTGGTTCAAATGTTGTTTTTGCTATAACATTCCAGATGGCCTGTTGTGTTCCATGGTAGTAATCCTTGACTGGGTTATATGATGAATCTATAGCTACTGAAGCCCTATTATAACGTTTAATCTTTTCAAACTCTTTTTGAGCAATAATTTCTGTAGCTGCAGTTAAATAATTACTGTAAATACCAGAATTATCATAAGGATATCCTAAGTATTGAATCCAATCAATTAAATTTCGTTTTTCCTCATCCATATTTGCTAAAGGAAGTCCACTCGTACTATATTCAGATTGTTTTAAATTATTGATTGGCAAGTTGTTTTTAAGATACTTATCATTAGTTTTCATATTACTATTGTCGTAAGTATAAACAACTGGATCAAAAGGTGCTACTGAAAAAGTATGCTGAATATTTTTATACCACCATACAGTAGTTTGATAAGATACCATTCCTCCAAAGACGTTTATAGGTTCTTCTTGGTTATCTGGCATAGTTGTATCCATGGTAAACAAATAAGAAACCTTAGCTCCAGCACTCCCTTGATTAGATGATCCTGCTCCCAACAAATAATATATATTACCAACTTCAATATTATTAATACTATTTTTAGAATCGTCATGGGTAATTTCATTATTCGTGTTATTTTCAGGACCATATCCATAAAGTAACTGATAACTAGAAAGATCTTTTAAGCTTCCTGATTTAAACTCTGTATAAAAATTCTGATCAGGATAATTATTCCACTTATTATAAGGAATAGAATATTTTCCTAAAAGTTGTGAGTTATATACAACACTGGGATTAAAGTAGGATTCTATATTAATATCTCCAACTAATTTAACATTATTTTGAAAGGCAAACCAAATTCTAGGCTTTTGCCATTCTTGTCCTGATGGATTATAATAAATTCTCCAGTGTATTCTCTTATTAACGTAATCTGGCGTTCCATGAATTTCAATACTATCCGGAACTTCCGTTTTTGGACTTTGACCATCAGGAATTGAACCATTCCAACCAAAGTACTTGGCATAAAAGTATTTGTTCTCTTCTTTTTGATATACCTTTTTGGTAGGCAAAGGCTCACATTTAGATAAACTTGCATTGCTGTCACCATCAGCATATGAACTAGTGAGGTGTCCATTTGGATAATTGAATAACAGTAATCCTGCAAGAAATAATGAGCCCACCTTTTTTAATCTTCTAAGATTACTCATTTTTTCCTCCTTATATGAAATTTAATAATTTGTTGCATTTATTATTATATCCAAAAAAATTAGCAATTAATCAAAACATTAATAAATATTTTTTTTATTTTTTTATAAACAAGAAATAAAAATGTTATATACATAAAATTTTACATGTTTATTTGTCATTATATAATTCATAAGAAAAATATATTCATACGTTTTTAAATGTTTCTCATTTCAATATTTATGTTTTTTTTAAGCTAAACTAAATAGTTGATAGTGTCAATTTTTCAAAAATTTTATACCTACTTTACACAAAAAAAACGTTGATGGTAATTTGCTCCTTTGTTGTATTACAACTTTAAAGAGCTTTTACCATCAACGCTATGTTATATAATCTTATTATTTCCTATGTTTAAAGAGGGATTTTTTTATAATATTATATCCTATAGAAATATGTTCATAAAATAATTCATTATATAGCATTATTAGTATAGCTAAAAAATAGACTATATTTTTGTTAATATTGGTGTAAATATTGTAAAATACTACAAATCCAAATACTATTATACTTGTAACAAATATAAAACTTAGTATGGATAGAATAATACACACATTTTTGTTATACTCTTCTAAATTCTCCTTTACAGAATATCTTCTATACCCCCAATTCTTGACAATAAATATAAAACCAAGAAATATAAACATTATATTGAAATTATTGAAAATTCTATCCAAAAAATTTGTATAGTTACTTTGCGCAATTCCAATAAGGTATATACCTAATATGAATATAAGCAAGCAAACCAAAGTAATGCTTCTTGGATAATATTTTTTTAGCAAGTTATCAATTTTTTCTAGTAAAACATCAATATCAAACATGGTAATCTCCTTTCGCTCAAGTATTATTATTTGTTCTTCATTTTGAACTATTTTTTATGGATATTATTACCACTAGTATTATCACCAATTGGTGAAATACTACTAAAATAGATCTTAATTATATTGGGCTATAAAAAAACAAGTACTTTCCTTTTATTCCCTGGATAACATATACAACATCTCCTTAGAAAATAACTATATGAAAACTTTTTCTATAAATATATACCCTAAATCTATACTAATACTTTACTAAATAGATTTTTACCATATTACCTTAAGTAATTGCGTACTAAAAAAGGAACATTAATAATACATTTAAATTATGCACCACCTCTATAAAAGTTAAACGACCTATTTTTATTGTAATCCCTTTAACCATCCTGAAAATTGTTCTAATATATTAGTGTAAAGTTCATTATCACTGGCGTCATTTAAATCTTCCATTTTTGAAAATCCTGTATTATCACGTTTTCTTCCTGATAAATCATCAAGTTTTATTAAATAGTTAAATTTTTCTTTTCCAATTCCAATAAATTGGATAAATACATTCATTTCTGATGATTTTATTATAATTTTATCAGTTTCACTTTTGTCGAAGTTTTCTCCGTCTGTTATAAACAAAATAAATGTAGGATCGCCATTATCCACAATGGCTTCCGTTTCAATCTTTTTACCACCAAATCCTAAGAAACCACCTTTCTTATAGCTTCCACCCTCTATTATTGCTTTAAGTACTGGTGAATAATATGTTCCACCCATTGAATAACCTGAAGTTTTTATAACACTCTTAACATAGTTTTCATAATTTGAAAGATTTAAATCATCAAGTTTTCTATAACTATTTTGGAAAAGATACACATCAATAGATCCATTGTCATCAAATGATAAACCAAGTGGTACAATTCTATTTATTGTGTTTTGTACTGTTCCATTTGAATATAACGGTGACATAGAACCACTATAATCTAAAACAACTACTACCTTTGCCGTAGTAGATCCTAAATCAACGCCCTTCTTCTTACTTAAATTAACAACACATTTAGATAAATTAACTACATGTTTTTCTAAATTAATTTTATCTTTTGATAAATTTATTTTGCCCATCATTTCCTCAGTAAGTTCTTGTTCATTTTTTCTAAGTTGTACCATTTTACTTCTCCTTTATACTATATTTTATTATGCCTTTTACCCTAGCTATCGTTTGCCTTTATTAGCAAAGGATAGACTAATTAAAATATTAATCTTCTTTCATATTTCTATGAATTTATAACTAAAAAAACATAATATTTATATATAGTATACCCATTTATTTTTGATGTAATTTTTCTTTTTATTTTTAAATATTAAGATTTAACAACAAATACAATATGAGTAGTTTTATATAAATTAATATTGTAATTTTATGTCTGTTTTTTTATTTTTTTTTATAGGATTTTTATTTTAAGTAATTAATATTATTTTTTTTATTAGTCTTAAGCTATGTACTTTATCTAAAATTATTACTATATACAATCGAATTTTTTATTTTATATATCAAAAAATTTTTTTTAAATTTTTTTAGTGATTTTTCTATTAATTACTATCTTTATTCTAAAATGCAACGAAGGTAGACGTCTTTATTGTCTTTTGGACTTCACGACTTTTAGCACGCTTATACATAATTTAAGCCTTAGTATTATTAGGTTTATGTTCGTCAGGCTACGATTTCTCTATTGATTCTTCTCTCCCACACCTCACGATATGAAACTTGCAAGTCGCTATGGAGTTCGTCGGTAGTTACGCCTCACGTGGACTTTCACCACAGATTGACGGCATGCCCTTCATGCCAAAAAATCGTCTAGAGATCTCTCTCTAGACGATTTAATTACTAATCGTTACTCTCTTTCCTTTCTAGCTATCTTGCTATTTTTAAATCGCTCTTCCTTTCCGTTCGCTTCACTTTGCTTTTTCTTGGAACTTTTGTAATAGACCCATCGTGGACCACTTCTCATTAGAATCACTTCTACCCATGCAGACATCCATATTCTTTTTGAGCTTCTAGCCTTTCAATGCCTTTTACCAACTCTTTTGTGGTCTTAAATCCATTTTTACGAATGACAACTAAACTATCCGATGCCGCTTTGAGGTTGTGTTTCTCTGCTCAAAAGGCATAGCTCTTGTTTGCCAGCTTCTCATTGTTTTGGGTATCAATAACCATCTTAATTTCCTTTTTCGGACTTTGGATTCACGCCTTTATTCTATCCTCTGGGTAATTACTTCCGACGGTATCGGCCCTACAATATTACAAAAGAGTTTTATTGATAAGAATCTCATTTAAGGATTCAAGCAACTTTCTTTTCATCGTTTTTAGTTCTGTTGGTGTAGGTTTTTTGTCATCGCCATACATTTTGTCCATTGGATACCACCAAACTGGACCTTTTCCTTGGTTTCCGTATTCTCCGATATCCCCTTTACGTCTTGGAAACAAATGCCAATGCACATGACTATCTCCATTTCCCAGTAATTCGATATTCATTTTATCTGGCTTAAAAGCTCTTTCCACGGCTTCGGCCACTATGGACATTTCTTCCAAATATTTTAACTTCATTCCGTTTTCAAGCTGAGAGAGTTCCGTCTTGTGCTCTTTCAATAAAAATAACGTATATCCCTTAAAATGTTGGTGATCTCCCATCACTACATCCCCTGTCTCCAATTCTTTTACAAAATAGGAATTCTTTTTCTGTTTAATTTGTTGAATTCTTTCACAGATAAAACACATAAATAATCTCCTCTCGTACAATTAATCGTAACATTCCTAAGCCACTACCCCATTATTCCTTTCATTATTCTAAAAACAAAACTGTTCCATTTCAGTTCCAATAAGCTTTTACAAATGCTCGAAAGCATTTATACAAAAGAATTTCCGGAAATTCTTTTATCTCAACCATTTCCCCCTCCAAAAAACAGGGAGGTAAAGACCTCCCTGCAACATTAATGCTCCACCTTTGAGATATAGGTAGCGGGACACCTTCTTTAATGCTCCATCTTTATCGGTAGTGGGACAGCATTTCTTCTAACTTCATTTTATCAAAAACATTAAAATACGTCAATGCAGAATAACATATTGTAAATTCATCGTAGTTTTGCATTTTTCTATTCCCACTCAATATACTCATCGGTAACCGGAAAAATATCTTGAATCAGAAAAACACTCTCTTTATCATTATCTAACTTTGCAATATGCAAAATATCACAAGGTTTGCCTTTTGATTTTTTACTTTCTATTATTCTTTTATATTTTTCCACTCTACTTGACATAGGAATAATCCAATAAATTCCCGTATTTGAATCTTCAAAACAATAATAATGAGGTCTATTTCCTTCCTTATTACCTTTTAAATATGGTTCATTTACATCTTCAAAGTATTTGTCCTTTATTATATAAAATCCTGTCTTTTCCATACTAAACACACTCCAAAAAAAAAGTCCCTCGCAATTAATCGAAGGACTCTACTTTCAACCCAACCACTTATTAACCGCATATTGGTCAGCGGTATACTTACGACCCGACTATTTATATCCCACTTATCGGTCAGTGGTATTACTTATATAATTAGGATACTCAAAATTTTTGACTTTGTCAAGTATTATCGATACTATAAATAGTGTAAAATTTTAATTACCTTTGATTTTCCATTTTCAAAAATCGATATATTCTATTTTATTTTTTATATTTCATTCCTTAAACTTTGCCTACTGATAAAATCAACGCTATATATTATACAACCGTTTTTTTTTACCATCAACGCTAAATACTATAGAACCAAAAAAATTGCTTTATTTCAAATAAAGTAAAAGAATGTGTTAACCTAGAACTAG
>F241_Great_Cormorant__coassemble_661_pt1 | contig 15350 bp, 12 predicted proteins | sample F241_Great_Cormorant__metabat2_high_PE_009 | metagenome-assembled genome bin F241_Great_Cormorant
GTGCTTGGACCTGTCGGCTGTGTGCTTGGACCTGTCGGCTGTGTGCTTGGACCTGTCGGCTGTGTGCTTGGACCTGCTGGCTGTGTGCTTGGGCCTGTTGGTTGTGTACTTGGGCCTGTTGGCTGTGTGCTTGGGCCTGTTGGCTGTGTGCTTGGGCCTGTTGGTTGTGTACTTGGACCTGTCGGCTGTGTGCTTGGGCCTGTTGGTTGTGTACTTGGGCCTGTCGGCTGTGTGCTTGGGCCTGTCGGCTGTGTACTTGGACCTGTCGGTTGTGTGCTTGGACCTGTTGGTTGTGTACTTGGGCCTGTCGGCTGTGTGCTTGGACCTGTCGGCTGTGTGCTTGGGCCTGTTGGCTCTGTGCTTGGACCTGCTGGCTCTGTGCTTGGGCCTGTTGGTTGTGTACTTGGACCTGTCGGCTGTGTGCTTGGGCCTGTTGGTTGTGTACTTGGGCCTGTCGGCTGTGTACTTGGACCTGTCGGCTGTGTACCAGTTTCTGTGCTTGGTGTTGGCTTATTTGGGACATTTGGTTTTACATCATTATTTGGTTTACTATCACCAGCAACCGGTTTATTTTTTTCATCAGTTACCGGATTTGCAGTTGTACTATCTTTCTTATCATTTAATACCTGATTTGAATTTTTTTCATTATCTGATGTATTTACCTTATTTTTTGATGTGTTACTACTCTTTGTTTTATTCTTATTAGTACTATTTTTGTTAGGGTTATTATTTACATTAGTAGTATTTTTTTCATCTTTTACTTCTTTCTTCTCAATATCTTTTATATATGTTGATACAGACTTATCTATTGCTCCACCAACCACTAGTACTTTCTTAGCCTCTTCTAATATTTTCTTTTGATATGGTTGTACATTTTTGCCAACTATCAATATTCCTGTATTATTATTTGAATTTATTATATTCATTATACTAAGCGCATCAGAAAAGTCATTTCCATCAGCTACTGCTACAACATCTATCTTCCCAATTTCATTTAGTATCATTTCATTTGTCTGATATCTATTTTTCCCAGAAATTCTCTTCCCTGCATCTTGTAACACAGAATTTTTTCCACCTATTGTGTACTCTACATGTCTATGAGTAGTGTATCTTTTACTTCCATCAACTAACATCAATCCTAATTGCTTACTTTTCAAAAGAGACATTGCGGACAACGAATCTGAAAATCCTCTTCCATCAGCTACTGCAACATTGTTATATCCTGCTATTTCTAAGGTCTTATTATTTGTGTCATACCTATTCTTTCCAAATACATGAACAGCATCTTTAGAATAAAGTTTCACTGTATCTATAACCTTAATTCCCAAAGTTTTTTCTCCACCTATTAAATATACTTTTTTAGGCTTTATAGAGTTTAGTATTGAATGTACATCGGTATTTTTGTCTACAAGAATAACTTTTGCCTTATTCTTAGCAGCAATGTTGTATGAACTCAATGAATCTGCATAGTTTCTTGCACTTGCAATTACAACCTCATCAGATTTAAGATCAGCAGAAGACTTTACTGATGTTTCTACTCTGTTGTTTCCTTTAATTTCATTAACCTTAGTATCAGCGTGTACGTTCATAGACAAACCAAACATTACTAAGGTTGCAAATAACAATTGATAAATTTTTTTTCTTATTCTTCCTGCTTTCATAACCTTCGCGACTACCGCTCCCCCCTTACATACTTTTGTACAACGTCTACATTAGAGCTTATCTGTATATACCAAATATCCAATATTATCTTATATAAAATATCTTCTTTTTATTAATTTCAATATATCTTCAAAATTAACATTAAATTCATATCGAGAAGTTAAATTTTCATTTTCTAAAGTTAATTAGATTTTTTATTATTATTTTAATCATTGCAACAATATTATTCAACAGCATAAGGAAATTCAATTAATGTATAATCTATTCCTCAAACAACTCATATTCATTATTTTCAGAATTTTGCAGTTAAACAATATTTTCACTCTATATGAACTTTTAACTCTATAGCCGATGAGCTTTTTGTTTTAAAAGACACATATCTACCTACACAGAAGTTAAATTGTGTAGTCATTCCTATCTTATGCTACTATTCACCTATCAAATATTCTTTTTCGGTCTCAACAAATTATTAAATCTAATTACATTTCTAAACTAATTGTTTCAAATATTAATTTAAAACTATTTCTTATATGTTTATTTGTAATTTTGACCTATATTTCATATAGGCTTAATTCATAGTAATAATAGATATATATCACTATGATATTTGGCTAATACAATGGATTTTAGCTCTAGTGTATAACTATCATTAAAACTTAAACTTCATTAACAATATTAGTACATATATTAATTGCATATATGTATATTAATATATGTATCTTATATAATATTTCTTAAATTATATCACATTTTTTTTTCATGTTCAATTTTATTTTGTGAAATATTTTCATTTTACGAAAAAATTTTTTTATATCTATTTATAAATATAAATAGAAAAGGTAATGCCATCACGGTTATATCAACATAGCATTACCTTTTATTTTAATTATTACTTGTTATAAATCTTTTTATAAATTTTTCACTATTTTTTCATATACAACTATCCATATAATTTATATATTTATTTTTGAATATGTGATGATAAACGACCAGCAAGAGAGGCTATATTTCTTGTCTGAACCAATACTTTTCCTCTACCTTTGAATACATTAACCAAACCTTCTCCAGTCGTAAATCCAAACATACCAGATGCAATTTCTATGGTGTAGTCCAACGATTTATCCCATGCAACAACATGATCATTGTCTATAGTAAGCGGATAACGTGGATCTACATCTAGTTCAACCAAATCTCCAAAAGCAGATATAAGTATTGTACCTCTTCCTTCTGTTTCCATTACAAATATACCACCTGTTCCACCAAAAAATGCCTTATCTATACTTTGAGATTTCATTAAGTAGTTTACGCTGTCATCACAAGCCAAAAATACCCCCGTATTTAGTCTATACTGAACTGAACCTTCAACTTCTAATGCATATATCTTACCTGGTAGTGAAGGTGCTATGCCTATTTTATTATCTGTAGACATACCTACCGCATTTGTTATAAACATGCTCTCACCACTTGTAATTCCTCTACCAATTGCATTCAAAACGCCGCCTAAACCTTTTTTTCCACTGTTTAACTTACCTTCAATTGAAACGTTAGATAGGTATACCATGGAACCTCTTTCAATCTTAACGTTTTCATTCTTATCCAAATCTATCTCCACTAATGGACAATCCGAATCTCCTAAAATCCTGTATTTCATAAAAACACCTCCTATTAAGTATATTAATATATTTTTCTATATTATAACTTTAATTTTATGATTTTAAAACTTTTTAGAAAATGTAAAATCAATGTCTTGTTTTCTCTAATATAATTATATTGGCTTTACTCAAAAAACTCCTTAGGTTCTTTTTCTGGTGAATCTTTAGGGATACCTTTTTCTTTTACGGGACTATTTGGATACTTAGTCCACTGATACCATCCTCCAACATACACTCCTGAATTTTTATATCCCAAAGCCTTTGATATGTAATATGTTTCAGCTGCTCTCCATCCAGTTCCACAATGAAAAGATACAGTTTTATCTGGTTTTATCCCCCACTTTTCCCATCTATTTTTTATAATATTATAGTTAAACATTGTATTATCAATGTTCCTGAAGTCTTCCATTGCATATGGATTTGAACCTGCATATGCAAATCTTGAATTTTTTATATCTCCAGCCTTATCGATATAAGTATACCCACTGATCTTGCCTAAATATTCATCCCAACTTCTAACCGATGCAATAACAGCTTTTTTATCATTTATGAATTTTAACTCTTGTTCTCTATCAAATACTATTTTTTTGTTTTGTGGAATTTCACATCCGAAATTTACTTTTTCTGTTTCTACATTACCCTGATACAGTTTCCTATTTTCTATTTTCCATAGGGTTTTACCACCATTTATTATTTTTATATTTTTTACACCTGCATAATCCATTACTAAGGCAGCTCTATTAGCAGCTGTTGTAGCCTTTGTTGATCCATATAATATAACTAGGGTATCCTTATCTATACCTGCACTTTCTAAAACTTTTTTTATATCTTTGTCCTTAGGAAATCCCCAGAATTCTCTTTGCTTTGAAATTGGTATGTTTTCATATTCTGTCAACTCTCGCGGACCAGGTATTTGGTTAATCTTGTTCGGATCTAGGAATATTGCTCCTTTGATATGTCCAGAATCATATCCTTCATCGTCCTTTGGTAGTCCAATCTCAACAATTTTATATTTTCTTCCATCATATCCCTCTGGTTTTTTCCCACTCAAAAGTTCATCTACCCACTTAGGGCTTACATAAAAATCATATCCTTGTAACCTTTCTAATTCTTTATTTTCCTTGCTATATTCATTGATACCACCTTTTAATATCTTTATATTTTTAAATCCACAAGAAGAAAATTTATCAACGATACTCTTATTTAAATCATCGTCTCCATATAATATAGTTTCCTTTTCCTTATCAATTCCTCTTCTTTCTAATTCTTTATCTAGTCTATTTTCTTTTCTAGATAATTCAATCCAATTGGTTGGAAAATCAATTGCTTTTTTTATATGTCCAGATATTCCTTTATTATTTTTCCACCCTATATACATATCTTCATTTCTTGTATCTATTATTTGAAATCCATCTTTTTTAGATAAATCCTTAGACGAAATATATTCAATACTTGCTTTTTTTTCGATTTTATTGACACTTACATTATCTTTGCACCCTACAAACATAAATGATGACATTATAATAATCGACGATATAAAAATTTTATTGTATTTCATTTTCTTTCCCCCTTTTTGAAATGACATTAATTATAACGATTAGTATTAAAGCCATTATTGTTGATGAAAAATATATTTCTATTGAATTTCTAATATTGCTTACACTAATATAATTATAGAATGAATTTACATAACTATATTCATCAATCATTCCATATATATTATTTGCTATAAATTTTGAAAAAATAGCTAATAACGTAGATGAAATAAAAAGCATAGCAATACAATCTCTGTATCTATTAACCATTTTTTTATTTCCTATTAAATATGAATATATTTTAAAAACTATATATATGATGAAAATATTTATTAATTTGAGTATCAATGTATAATTTATAAAATTATCCAATTGTCCTAACCAAACTTTCATCACATTTTCTATAATAACAATGCCTATAGAATATAATGGACCTAGGAAATAGGTCAATAGAATTTCAGGAACTATATTTTGCCTATATATACTTGAAATATTGCTTACAAAAGGTAATATATTCGTCATCATTAAAATGATTATTGATATTAATATAATAAAATGTTTCTTTTTGATAAAATCTCCCCCCTTTTATATATTTTATTTTCTGCAATCTTCTATGTTTTAGTCATTCCCAATTTCTTTTGCTGCGATTTCCAATGCTTTTACAATGGTACTTAATTCCATGCTAGGAGAATTTTTTTCTATTACTTGTTTTGGTATGTATGGTATGTGTATAAATCCACATTTCATATGCTTATATTTGATTTTTGCAAGGTATAATGCAGAGTACATAACCGTGTTACAAACATATGCCCCAGCCGAGTACGAAATTTCTACAGGTATATTCTCTAACTTTATTGCAGCTATAATGTTTTCAATAGGCAATGTAGAAAACAATCCATCTGGACCATCTTCAATTATTTTTCTATCATAAGGCATAAATCCATCATTATCTGGTATTTTAGCATTTTGATAATTTATTGCTATTTTTTCAACAGTTATATTATTTCTTCCACCTGCCTGTCCGATTGACAACACATAGTCTGGATTTATATCTTCTATTGCAGATAATATCATATTCCTGCCTTTTTCAAATTCTGTAGGCAATAGAAGTTTTCGTATACAAATACCTTCTATTTCATCCTTCATTTCATTCATAGCCTCACAAGAAGGATTTATATCCTCTCCTCCAAAGGCATCGAATGCAGTTATCAGTAAAGTTTTCATTTCATCCTCCTACTCATAGTATTTACAATTTAATTTAGTATACTTAAATATATTTCCCTATTTAATTATACATTATATAAATACTTATCATTTCGTTTATATAAAAAAAAGCATATGTATTGAAATTTTAAATAATACATATGCTTTATATTGTTTTTATCTATAATTTATCTACTATCGAATTCATTAGTCCACTACACAGTTGAATTTAAGTCTATATCTGATTTTTACACACTGCATATTATAAAATTATAATCTTTATCTAGACTTTTCAAATTATAATTCTATATTTACAAATAACCTTATGTAAATAAATATCTATGAACTAATTTTATCGACAAAACTATGCTGTCCAATTTGTCAGTGGTTTTTTCATATATACATATACAGTTAAAAATACACTAGATAAAAACCATGTCAATGGATATACCCAGTACAAGAATAATATATTATGCCATATATTACCTGTAATAGTTAGGAATCCAACTCTGACAACACACCAAAATACTATCATTGAAATCATAGGTATAATAGGTTTTTGGGCACCTCTAAGAACCGCACTTATTGTATGAGTGTATGCAAGAAATAAATAGAAAATTCCACATACATAGGTCTTGTTCACACCAAATTTTATAACCTCTGGATTTTTATTAAATAGAGATATAAGAAATGGTGCAAAAATTATGCTTATTATACCAATAAGTTCGGCTATAGATATCGAACAGAGTATCCCAAATTTTGCCGCCTTCTTTGCTCTCTCTTCTTGACCTGCCCCAAGATTTTGGCTTACAAATGTAGTAATGGCATTTGAAAAACTAGATATAGGTATAAAAACCATGCTTTCTATTGTAGATGATGCTGCAACTCCTGCCATAGCATATTCACCAAATTTATTTATATTAGACTGGACTACAACGTTCGCCAACGATATTATTGTAATAGAAAACCCTGATGGTATACCGTTTTTAAGTATATCTACCAATATATTTTTATCAAAATACATTCTTTTGAAATTGAATCTATATCTCTCGTCAAATTTTGTTATAAGATTAAAGGTTAACACAAAGCTTACCACATTAGCTATTAATGTTGAATATGCAGCCCCCTTCACTCCCATGTTGAATATTGTTATAAAAACCAGGTCTAATACAATATTTGTCATAGTTGATATGAATAAAAATATAAGTGGGCGCTTTGTATCACCTAGACATTGAACTATTGTTATACAAAAATTTGTCATTATCATAAATATAGATCCATAGTAAAATATTCTTGTATAATTTACTGCATCTGGCATAACTGATTTCGGTGTCTTCATCATAGTCAATATAGCAGGCGTAGTTAATACACCTATAATAGTAACTATAATTCCAAGAATTACACCCAATATCAAGGCTGTACTTATAGATTTATTTAATTTTTCGTAATTTCTTTGACCTAGAAAGTTTGCAATTACTACTCCAGATCCTTGTGCCATTCCTGTAAAAAAACTTATGATTAAACCATTTAGGGAGCCTGTACTGCTTATTGCTGCAAATGCATTAGCCCCTACAAAATTTCCAACAATTATTGAGTCAACTATACTATACAGCATCTGCAATACCAAACTTAAAAATATAGGTATCGTAAAAATAAATAATCCCTTGTATATAGAACCTTTCAAAAGATCCTGTTTCATATTAACCCCCCCTTTTTTAAGCCTCTATTATCATTATATTCCAACTCATATATAATAGCAATTAATTTATCTATTTTAAGCATTACTGTTCTAATAAAATATCACAATTTCTTTATCTTGTTTATTATTTATAGCTTTATATTCTATTTTAGGCATTCTCATTCTAATAAGGTATCACAATTTTTTTATCTTGTTTATTATTTATAGCTTTTATATTCTATTTTAGGCATTCTCATTCTAATAAGGTATCACAATTTCTTTATCTTGTTTATTATTTATAGCTTTATATTCTATTTTAGGCATTCTCATTCTAATAAGGTATCATTTTGGTAAAGAACTGTTTTTTTTGGGTATACAATCAAATATTAAGAAATGTGGAGGTTTTAAAATGAAGTATTTAGATAAATTAAATTCAACGAATATACTTTTTAAGAATAGGATAATAATGCCACCTATGGCTACGTCAAAATCAGATGACAATGGTCATGTTACAGATGAATGTATTAAATATTACGAAGAAAAGACAAGAAATAATAAATTTTCAGCTGTAATATTAGAACATAGCTATGTAGAAAAAAGAGGTCAAGCTCATCTAGGTCAAACTTCTATTTCAGATGATTCAGATATTGATGGTATGAGTAAATTGGCCAAGATTATTAAAAATAATGGGTCATTGGCTATTTTACAGTTGGCACATGCGGGTTCTGCTGCAAAAGAAGAGATAATCGGAGTTACACCCATTGCTCCATCTGCCATACCTAATCCTGCACGCCCAAATTCATCAATACCTAGGGAGTTATCTATTAAAGAAATCAAGGAAATAGAAGATAAATTTGTAGAGGCAGCACTAAGAGCCAAAAAATCTGGATTCGATGGCGTAGAAATCCATTCAGCCCACGGTTATCTACTTAATCAATTTCTATCACCATTATCTAATACTAGAAATGATGAATACGGTGGAGATATAAATGGAAGAATAAAGCTACATTTGGATATAATTAAGAGGATAAAAAGAGAACTAGGCAGTAGTTATCCGGTGTTTATAAGAATTGGTGCTGGAGATTTTTGCGATGGTGGACTTAGCGAACAAGATTCTATAGATGCTGCAATTGCCTTTGAAAAAGCTGGAGTAGATGTAATTGATATATCTGGAGGAATGTGTCTTTATACCATAAAGGATACAAGACCTGGCTATTTTGATACAATTTCTAAGCCTATTTTCGATAATGTAGATATACCTGTTATCCTTACTGGTGGCATAAAAAGTAAAAAAGATGTTATCGATGTTTTAGATAGAAATGTGTGCGACCTCGTTGGAATAGGCAGGGCAGTTTTGAAAAATTCTAATTGGTTTGTAGATGAAGGCTTATAAGAGATTTGTACTTTGTACCGTCATTTGATAGATGATTAAAAAATAAGTCAAGTCCAATTATACAATAAATAAGAGGGCATAAAAACCTAAGTTCTAAAAACATATATTTCTTGTAAATATCGTTTTGAAATAGTTTTTTATGCCCTCAAATATTATATATCGATGTTTTAATTCTGAAATCTAGTTTCTACCCTACATTTCAATACATTATATCGTGATATTGGTGTTTAAAACATGGTTTCTATCCTAGATTTCAACACATTATATCGTAATTTTAGATTTTAAGATCTAGTTTCTACACTACATTTTAGTACATTATATATCGTATTTTGTTAGTTTTGAACCCAAAATATTCAATCCATATACACCATTTTTTTCTATTAATTTCAGGATTGAATCCTTGCTTCCATATACCACAGCAATATCAGACATAATTACATTTTCTTTCTCTATGTCGTTTTTATATTCTTTTAATCTCTCTTCTGCATTTGTGTATAAAGAGGAGCTATTTAAGTTCATTTTCTTTCCATTTTTATCCTTATAATAAGATACTATATGATATGGTTGAGATAAAAGAGATTGGTTATTTTGATATATCTTTTCACTCAACTCAATTGCTCTCAAGTATATATTTTTCAAGTCCGTCTCACTCATAGTTTCAGGATCTTTTATTATATCTTTTCCGCCATTAAAGTATTTTGTCCATTTGTCTGAATATAGGTTGTTAATATTAATAACATTCAAATCTAATCCCATAACATCTATATAACCTTCTTTATTATCATTTTGATTGCTATTTTTTCTTGCTTGTTCATCTTTAGTAATGGATTTCATCTCTTTATCATAGTGTTTCATATCAAGTATTCTCATCCATCCTACATCCAGGTCTGATTTAGATAGTTCTCTATACAACTTCAAATATGGTGTCGGTTTGTCCATAAATACTGCACACTTTAAATATGCTGAATCTGGTATTTTTTTTATGTAAGATATCATATCTTTTTTATCTTCATATAAAAATCCCAAATTTTCATTATATATCGGAGCATTCTCTATATTATCAATGCTAACATCTTTTCTAGTAGGTTTTATATTATAGTTTACGATGTTATTAACTCCACCATCTGGATAAATATACTTATCATCTTTTTTTGTGATATACATTTTTATATCATATCTTCCAAATAATCTAGGCTTAGAATCTAATGATATAAGCCTGTATTCTGGCTGAGTGATGCCATAGTATGAATATAGGTTGTAATACAAACTATTGTCCTTGTTTGAATACTGCCTTGTCATACTTCCTAAATAAAAATTAACTCCGGATATTATAATTATCAAAACTCCTATTAGCATAAGTGTATTTTTCATATATATTTTAAAAAATTTATTTTTTATACCCTTGTCAATTTTTTTTGCATCAATTATATATGTATCGTCACCAAGTATACTTGAAAATTTAAAGTCTTCAAACTCTTCTTCACCATGCTTTTTTGTATCTGATTCAAGTTTGTCGATGTCAAAATCATTATTATCATACTCGTACTCAGTTTTGTCATTTTCTGACCTGATTTTTTTATTAGCCAGTTTGTCCTTGTCACTTGGTTTTATATTATTATCCTTATCTATGTTCTTAGTCATATCTTTCACCTCTACAATGCTTTAGTTTATCTTTGATTTTTTTTCTTGCACGAAATCTCAATTGCCTTACATTTTCTTCAGTAGTGTTCATCAACTTTGAGATATAATAGTCATCAAATTCCATATAAACACTGTACACCATCACCATCCTGTAATTTTCAGGTAAGTTGTCAATTACCTCCATTACATTGCTCATATACTCATCCTTGAGAATATAATATAGTGGGTTTTTGTCATCTTTAATCAAATTTACTATACTTTCATCTTCTACATACGATATCTTATTTCTAGATGTGTACTTTAAATATTCATTCTTTAATACAACGGTTAACCAGTATTTTGGATTTTTTATATCCTCCCACTTCAAAAATGCTTTTATAAATGTTTCATGTACGAGATCTTGTGCAATATCATTGTTTTTACATAGAGAAAGTGCATATATAAACAAGGTTTTGTAGTATTTTTTATACACCTCAGTAAAAATACTGTTCTCCATATATCTTCCTCCTTGTTAAAAACTTTTGTTAATATTAAGATCCAAAAACAATGTATTTGTGACACTTTTTTTAAATTAATTTTTAATTTTTCTACGATACTTTTTATTAATTTTTGTTTTATATATATTAAAATATTATCTAAAATTTTATATGAGTGTTTTTATTTAATTTTTTACATATGTATAGGCATTTTATCTACTACATATCTTATTTTTTATTCTTCGTTTACTTTGAACAATATCGTAGCTTCTACTGCCTTTTTCCAATTAGAGTACAACTTATTTCTATTTTCTTTCTTCATTGTCGGCTTGAATACCTTATCAATATTATAAAAATCTAAAATTTCATCCTTATCCTTCCAATAGCCTATGCCCAATCCAGCCAACATGGCAGCTCCAACTGCTGTAGTTTCCAGTATTTTGGGTCTACTTACCTCTATATTCATAATATCTGACTGAAACTTCATTAACATATTATTTTTGCTTGCACCACCATCTACCTTTAATACACTAGGGTTTATTTTACTATCATAAGACATTGCTTCTATTACACTCATGCTCTGATATGCCAATGATTCCAAGGTTGCTCGTATGAAATGTTCTTTTTTAGTTCCCCTAGTTAGTCCAAATACTGCGCCCCTAGCTTGATAATCCCAATACGGCGCTCCTAATCCAACAAATGCAGGAACTACATATACTCCATCGCTATCCTCTACTCTTTGTGCATATATTTCACTCTCTCTAGAATCTTTTATTAGCCTAAGTCCATCTCTTAGCCATTGAATTGCACTTCCTGCAACGAATACACTTCCCTCTATTGCATAGGTAATTTTCCCATTTAACTTCCATGCAACAGTAGTAAGCAATCCATTATTAGATTCTACATACTTTTCTCCTGTATTCATAAGCATAAAACAACCTGTTCCATAGGTGTTTTTTATCATTCCCTCTTCAAAACAACCATGTCCAAACAAAGATGCTTGTTGATCTCCTGCTACTCCGGTGATTGGAATTTCAACATTGAACAAATCATTCGGAGATGTATAGCAAAATAATCCACTAGAATCTTTTACTTCTGGAAGCATGGACTTTGGTATATCAAATATCTCCAAAAGTTCTTCATCCCACATTCCCGTATGAATATTGTACAACATAGTTCTAGATGCATTACTTGCATCCGTAGCATGACATCTACCTTCAGATAAATTCCACATCAACCAAGAATCTATGGTACCAAAACACAGTTCTCCCCTATCAGCCTTTTCTCTTGCACCTTCTACATTATCCAATATCCACCTTATCTTACTCGCCGAAAAATACGGATTTATTATAAGACCTGTTTTCTTTCGGATTATATCCTCCAAGTCCTTTCGTCTTATTTCATCACATATTTTGTCTGACTGGGTAGACTGCCATACTATTGCATTATAAATAGGTTTACCTGTATTCCTATCCCATACAACAGTTGTCTCTCTTTGATTTGTAATCCCAATTGACCTTATATCTCTCGCTTTAATATTCGCCTTTAATATGGCCTCAGTTATAACAGTCAATGTGCTTATCCATATCTCATTTGCATCATGTTCTACCCAACCTGGATTTGGAAAATATTGACTAAATTCCTTTTGAGATTTAGAAATAATATTTAACTCTCTGTCAAACAAAATTGCCCTACTACTTGTAGTTCCTTGATCTATTGAAAGAATATATCCACTCATAGTACCCCCCTATAACTCTATGCATTTCTATTTATTAATCTATCTTCCATGTTCTTCTTGTATTTCTTTTACTAATTTTTCTGCCTTTTCTTTATCCATATTGTGGTAAAACTCATCATTAACCTTTACATTAGGACCTTCCATACAATGTTTAAAACAGTTTTTTGTAGTCAGTCTAACTTTTTTATCAGCTCTTGTTTCATTAAAATCTAATCCCAGTCCACTCTTTATAGTTTTAATTACCTCCATAGATCCATTTTTTGAACATCTAGGCCCACTGCAACAGACTACCTCACATTCTACAACTTCCTCTTTAATAGATGATATAAACCTCATAAGGGTTTTTACAACCTTAGTTTCTACATCGAAAGAGTCTGCTATCAAGGTTTGACATTGAGAGTCTACACAACCAAAGTATTCCTGTGCCCTTTTTAAGGCATCTTTTATTCCTTCTTGGTTCTTTTTACCGTAATTATAGACCATATCTTCCAAATCAACCTCAAAATCATCCATAGTTGGTCTCATATCATCAAAATCTAATATTAATTTACTCATTTCTCTCTCCATTCTTCACATACCAATACATGGTATTTTCTTTTATATTTGTGTCTATCTCTCCCCTATCTTTCATCCATGATAGGAAAGATTTCAGTGTACTTCCAACCAGTACATATTGATTGTAATCCATTTTTAAATCGTATATTGTAAACACATCTTTTAGTATACCCTCAAAAGATGTTTCATTAGCACAAATTTTTTTTATTAGATCTCTTATTTCCTCAACTTTTTTTATATTGTATTCAGCTAATGGTTCAATCTCTTGCTGAGGTTTTGCATGAGATGGTATAAATACATTTGCATCTAATGTTTTTATATAATTTAGTGTCTCAATAAATTTATCTACATCATAAATAAATGGTATCTTGTACTTATCTAAGATTTCTTTGCTAAATAAACAATCTCCTATAAACACAGTTCCATCAGGAATCCTAAATCCTACCATATCAAAAAAATGTCCAGGTAAGTCTATTATATCTATCTCTTTAGGAAATAATTCATCGTCAAAGCCTGTACAATCGGAAGGTTGTGCCATCAAAAATTTATTTCTAAGCTCCTTAAATGGATATCCTCCATACAAAAAACTAGGCTCTATCAACGGATTTTCAGTAATAGACCTTTCTATTCCTCTGGTAAAAATTTGACATCCTAATTGTTTCTGCAAGTAGTTACATCCACCTATGTGATCTGCATTCGAGTGAGTTACAAGTATTCCTTTTAGATTCCATCCATTTTCATCCAAGATTTTCTTTATCTTTCTTCCTGCATCCTTATCATTTCCACTATCGATTAGGTATGCGTCAAGATTATCCTTTACATAAACCCCTATTTTGGCTGGTGACTCTATATAATAACTATTTTTTCCTACTTTCTCCAATTCATACATAAAAATACCTCCAATCACATACTTTATAAACAAACCGAGAATACGTTTTCTAAATATGTATTCTTTTCGGTGCTTATTTCTTTATTCTATTGCTACCTTATTTCTCCAGGCTGTTGACAATGACAACATTAATTACATATGACCTATCTTATTACTATACATACTACCATATACCTTGTATTCTTACAATAGATATCATATATTATAATTTTATATGTTCATTAATTATACATACTAAAAAACAGACGATTGGTTATTTATTTTTTATACTTATTATGTATAATATATTTCCCCATCGTCTGTTATATATTTATAATTCTATTTTATTCGTAGTTCTGTTTTGCTTATAATTCTATCTTTTCATTTCCACCAGATAAAGACTGTTTTCTTGCATTTATATTCTTCATCTTTAATAATACAAAGTCTTCGTTTTCAGGTGTTCCATATGCTTTCTCTAATAATGGCAATATTTCAAATGCCTTTTTGCTAAGCTCTATGTCCTGAACAAATTCTACTTCAGCTGTAAATCTAGCCCATTCTCTGTCGCTATTTGGAAGAGAGCATATCTCAACCCTATTGTTTAGTTCTAATTGACTAAACATATCCTTCTTTTTTGATGTACAGAAATATAATTCTCCATCAACAACCATTTTGAATGAAACAAATCTTACATATGGGTTGTTTGCTACAGATGTAGCAAAAGCAACCGGTGAATTAGCATCCCCTAAAAAATCCATTAATCTACTCATAATCTTCCTCCTAATAAACATATTAAACTAATATTTTATATAATTTTTATAGTTTATACCATATTATACTTTACATTACTTTTATTTTCACGATACTACACTAGTTTATACCACATTATGCTTCACATTACTTTTATTTTCACGATACTACACTAGTTTATACCACATTATGCTTTACA
>F241_Great_Cormorant__coassemble_663_pt1 | contig 15279 bp, 15 predicted proteins | sample F241_Great_Cormorant__metabat2_high_PE_009 | metagenome-assembled genome bin F241_Great_Cormorant
TCTTGTGTCAAATCTTTCAAGCCTTCTATTGTTTCCTTTGCTCTTTGCTTTGCTGTTTCCAACTCTCTCTGCTTTTCTGCTTCAGCAGCTTCCTTATTTCTTGCATTTTCTGTATTCTTTGCTGTTGCCTCATCTACTATTGGTTGGATTTTCTCTTTGTCTGTTGCTGATTCTATTTGACCTTTGTAAGTATTCTTCTCTTCTTGTGTCAAATCTTTCAAGCCTTCTATTGTTTCCTTTGCTCTTTGCTTTGCTGTTTCCAACTCTCTCTGCTTTTCTGCTTCAGCAGCTTCCTTATTTCTTGCATTTTCTGCATCTTTTTCTTTAGCTTTGTTTACTATTGGTTGTATTTGGTCTGGTATTGACACGTTATCTACCTTATCACAAAACTCCTTTTTTTCCTCTGGTGACAAATTTTGTAATCCGTTTATTTGGTCTTTTGCAGCCTTTTTCTTTTTGTAATTAGGAATTGTCTCGGTGTTTATTATGTCTTGAAGCTTTGCTATATCAGCCTTTATTGCTGTGATCTGCTCTGGTCCCTTGTAGGCTCCGTAGACTGTGGTAAATTTCATATATATTTGTCCAGCTTCCGTGAAGGCATTCCATGGAGTGGGCTGAATAGTAGCAAGTTTTTGTGTAAGCTGCTGGTATACAGTAGTGAATTCCTGCTTTAATTTTTCTAATTCTGCTCTGTTTTTAGCATCTTCTGCTGCCTTCTTCGCTTCTTCTTCTGCTTTTTTTCTTTCTTCTTCGTCATGCTTTGCTTTTGCTTCTGTATTTTCTGCTTGAGCTTTTTGAACAATTGCATCTATTTTTTCCTTATACTCGGCAATCTTTGCTGGATCAACTGAACCAAATCCTATTCCATCTATTTCGACATTATAATCGTATTTTTTATCAGAATTAAGATATTTTAATCCTTGAATTGTACTCTTTGCCTTTGCTTTGTATGTAGCAAGTTCCAAATCGCTTTCAGTTTTAGCTCCAGGTGCTTTTTTAGTCGGATCTACTACATATTCTCCTGAAGTTGTAGTTTCTCCAACACTATTATCGACAACATGAGTAGCTTCAGTTACAGGATTTCCTTCTACAGTAAATGTCATACTTCCCTTAATAGTATTTTTGCTGTACTTTACATCCACTGATATTGTAGCCCTTCCTGGTCTTAGAGCTTTTATCTCGCCCTTTCTATTAACCTCTAATATACTCGGATCACTAGATACCCAAGGTGCTTCTACAATAGGCCCTGACACATAAGAAAGACCTTCTGTAGCCTGATACTTTGCATTTGCAAAGGCCTTTATCTTATATACATCTCCTGTATGAAGAGTCTTGCTCGGCCATTCTATCTTAGACCCTACACTATCGACAAAGCCTGCTGTAGTTATGGTAATATCCCTTGTTACCTCTTTTCCTGCAAGAGATTGAAGTGGTGTTTCATCAGTTCCATAGTAGCTACCATACGAAAATGATAAGGCAGTTATAACAAAGTTAGATGGATTTAAAACTCCAACAACATAGTTTGCATTTATACCAGATTTCGTACTCATAAGAAACTCCGCTGCACCAACATACTCATACTGAGGATTTACAAATGTATAGTAGTGACCTACTTTATCACGATTTGTTTGGTTTGCACTATCATATGTAGGATAATCTGATTGGTGCTCTAGATAATATTTTCTTTCACTTGCTAGCAGCTTAATATTTTTCATAATATCTGTACTACCTGTAAACGCCAAAGTCTCTCCTATATGCATTTTTTGCGGTGTCGTAGCATCCAGACGCTGGTGTTCTGGGTATATAGATGCCTCTACAGCTCTTTCTCTAGCCAAGTTCTGAAGCTTAGAATTCCATTTAAGCGGTGTATACTGTTCCTTTTTAAATCCGAAATACCCCTTTTCACAAGCCTCTTTTCTAAGTGCATTTATTTCTTTTAATATCTCATTTGGATCAACCGGATAAAACTGACCTTGAATAGCCATTGTATATGAATTCTCCGGTGTAGGAAGTATGTCCTCTTCAGTTGTTCCCGTTGATGTTGCTGCATAAGATATTGTACCTGGATTTGTCAACAAACCAACTGCAGGTACGGAAACAGCTGCAGCTATTAGTAATGGATATAATACCCTAGATTTACTTTTATTATTTTTGTTTCTTTTATTGCTTTTTTTCATACTTAATCATACCTTTCTTTTAATAACTAACATTTATTAAAGAATGCAATTATCCTACAAATCCCCTTATAAAACAAATTATCTTTTATTAGAATTATTCAAAAATTTACTTTCCATTTCTTTAATAATAATTCGTTGAATAATTATAATAAATTCAACCTTGATTACAAATTTTCAACTTCTTTTTGAATAGAATTTTTATATTTTTTTTTGCTTGATTTACATTCTTAATAAATTTTATATAATATATACTTTTATTACCCTTAATAAAAGTATTTTAAACTTTTTCTCCATATCGTAATATATTAATATTACCTTTTTTTAAGAAAGATTTCAAGATATTTATAAAAGAAAAAAGCAGCCATTTAAAATGACTGCCTTCAATATAGGTTTTGTATTATATTTTCTATCTTAGCTTCTGTCAATATTGTTTTATACCTTAGCTTCTGTCAATATTGTTTTATACCTTAGCTTCTGTCAATATTTTATAATATTATATTTCCGTCTAGATTATATTTTATCTTAACTTCTACCAATACTATATTTTAATTGTATCTATTTTTATGTAAGTTTTTATTCGTTCCAAGATGCGTTTTCAGTCAATAGGACTGTTTCAGTTTTTGAATCTACAGTTACAAGTCCCTTTCCTATAGTCGCCTCTTTGAAACTTCCATTTTGTTTTACCTTTAATGTACAATCTTTTATTCCCGCTACTGTAGGTATATGCCCCTTCATTATAGCTCTATCACCGACAGTAGTTTTAAAGATTACCATTTCCACATCTTCTTCAAAGAATATTTTTTTAGGAGTTACTATTTTTAACCTAAACATTAGTTAGCACTTCCTTTCGCCTTTCTAACAGCGTCATCTATAGTTCCAACGAATAAGAAGGCTGATTCTGGAAGGTCGTCATGCTTACCTTCAAGAATTTCCTTAAATCCTCTTATAGATTCCTTTACAGGTACATATACACCAGGTATTCCTGTGAACTGTTCACCTACTGTAAATGGCTGAGACAAGAATCTTTGTATTTTTCTTGCACGAGCAACTATTACCTTATCTTCATCAGACAATTCATCCATACCTAAGATTGCGATTATATCCTGAAGTTCTTTGTATCTCTGTAGTATAGACTGAACTCCTCTAGCAACCTCATAGTGTTCTTGTCCAACTATATTTGGATCCAATACTCTTGATGTAGACTCAAGTGGATCAACAGCTGGATATATACCTAGAGATGAAATCTGTCTAGATAATACTGTCTTTGCATCCAAGTGTGAGAATGTTGTCGCTGGTGCTGGGTCAGTCAAGTCGTCCGCTGGTACATATACAGCCTGAACAGAAGTTATAGAACCCTTCTTAGTAGATGTTATTCTTTCCTGTAGGGCACCCATTTCTGTTGCAAGAGTTGGCTGATAACCAACTGCTGAAGGCATACGACCCAATAGGGCAGACACCTCTGAACCAGCCTGAGTAAATCTGAATATATTATCTATGAATAACAATACGTCCTGTCCCTGTCTATCTCTAAAATATTCAGCCATTGTAAGACCAGTTAGAGCAACTCTCATTCTTGCTCCAGGTGGCTCATTCATCTGACCAAATACCATGGCAGTCTTGTTTATAACTCCAGACTCAGTCATTTCACCATATAGGTCATTACCTTCTCTAGTTCTTTCTCCAACTCCAGAGAAAACAGATATACCACCATGCTGCTTTGCTATGTTGTTTATAAGTTCCTGTATAAGAACTGTCTTACCAACACCGGCTCCACCGAATAGACCTATCTTACCTCCCTTTAGATATGGAGCAAGCAAGTCTACTACCTTTATTCCTGTTTCAAGTATTTCTGCCTTTGTTTCTAGCTCATCATACTTTGGAGCTTCCTTGTGAATAGGATCGTACTCTACATCTTCAGGAACTGGTTTTAAGTCTATAGGTTGTCCTAATACGTTGAATACTCTTCCCAAAGTCTTCTCACCAACTGGAACAGAGATTGGAGCTTCAGTATCCAAGGCATCCATACCTCTTACAAGACCATCAGTTGCACTCATGGCTATACATCTAACTGTATCATTACCTATATGTTGCGCAACCTCTGCTATTATAACTTCACCATTTTCTTTTTTTATTTCTAAGGCATTTAATAGATTTGGTAACTCTTTATCTTCGTCAAATTTGACGTCCAAAACAGCACCTACTATCTGCACTATTTTACCTATCTTTGCCATTTTATCCTCCTTACTTTAGGGCTTCAACACCAGCACTTATCTCAGTTATTTCCTGAGTTACAGCACTTTGTCTTGCTCTATTGTAGCTAAGTTCTAATTTTTTAATCATTTCATTAGCATTATCAGTAGCTGATTCCATTGCTGTTCTTCTTGCACCTTGTTCTGAAGCATATGACTCTACTATACCACCGTATATAGTTCCAGATATATATGTTGGAATCAAGTATTCCAACACAGCCTGTGGTGATGGTAAATACTGTAATCTAGACTTAAACTTCTTACCTTTTAACTTATTTACCTTCTCAAGCTCTTCTTGTTTTCTCTTTTCTTCTCTTTCCTTTTCTTCTTCGATTTTTCTTATCATCTCTTCACTTACGAATACATCTGGATCATCTAGTGGAATTTCTTCCTTATCCTTTTCTCTTCCGTATTCTAGAGGCTGATCAAAAACCAAAGGCAATACCTTTATTGTTCTTGCTTCCTGAGAAAGAGCAGAATGGAACTGAGTATAGGTAAGCAATACTTCATCTACCTCACCGTCCAAAAACATCTGCATTACTTTTTCTGCAATTTCCTTAACCTTATCGTATTCACATTTTTCTACTGATTCTATCTTATCTATCACTTCCACATCACTAGACTTTGTGAAATGGTCTACTGCTTTTTTACCAACTGGTATTACATAATCTGATACCAATCCCATATATTTCTTTGCTTCTTTGAAAGCATTTGAGTTATATCCTCCAGCAAGACCTCTATCACCTGCTATTACAATGTGGCATCTTTTTTCTAATTTACGGCTATTTAAAAACTCATTATTAACTCCCCTTGTATTTAGAGAAATCTCAACTATTGTTTCATACATCGTATTGAAGTATTCACTAGATTCTTCTGCCGCTTGCTTTGCACGTCTCAATTTTGAAGATGCAACCAAGTGCATGGCATTAGTAATCTGCTTTGTACTATTGACACTTGATATACGAGTTTTTATAGCCTTCATTCCGGCACCTGCCATCTAGATACCTCCTTCTTTACGCTTCAGCTTTGAACTTAATCTTATATTCTTCAATTGCCTTTGTCAATTCTTCATTAAATTCTTCAGCCTTTAATATCTTCTGAAGCAATTCAGGGTGAATATTTTCTATATATTCATATAGTCCTGATTCAAAGTCTTTTATCTGTTCTATTTCAATATCTGCCAACAAATCATTTATTACTGCAAATATGATTACAACCTGATTTTCTACCTTTACAGGAGCGTGTTCTCCCTGTTTTAATACTTCAACTATTCTCTGTCCCTGATCAAGTCTTCTCTTAGTATCTTCGTCTAGATCTGAACCAAACTGAGAGAAGGCTGCTAGTTCTCTATACTGAGAGTATGCAAGTTTTAGAGTACCTGCTATCTTCTTCATCGATTTGATCTGAGCAGATCCCCCAACTCTCGATACAGATATACCAGGATCAACTGCAGGTCTAATACCTGAGTAGAACAATTCTGGCTGTAGATATATCTGACCATCTGTTATAGATATAACATTTGTTGGAATGTATGCACTAACATCCCCTGCCTGAGTTTCAATAACTGGTAAAGCTGTCATTGATCCTCCACCTAAGGCATCTGATAGTTTTGCAGATCTTTCCAACAATCTTGAATGTAGGTAGAAAACATCACCTGGGTAGGCCTCACGACCTGGTGGTCTTCTAAGTAACAGAGACATTTCTCTGTATGCAACCGCCTGCTTACTCAAATCATCGTATACTATCAGTACATGTTTTCCATTGTACATAAATTCTTCACCCATTGCAGCACCTGCATAAGGAGCAAGATACTGAAGTGGAGCAGATTCTGATGCAGATGCAGATACAACTATTGTATAGTCCATCGCTCCAAATTTTTCCAAAGTTGAAACTAATTGAGCAACAGTCGATCTCTTCTGACCTATTGCTACATAGATACAGATTACATCCTTATCCTTTTGATTGATTATAGTATCTATAAGTATAGATGTCTTACCTGTCTGTCTATCCCCTATTACAAGCTCTCTCTGGCCTCTTCCTATTGGTATCATTGAGTCGATTGACTTTATACCTGTCTGTAGAGGCTCTGATACAGATTTTCTGTCCATTATTCCTGGAGCTGGAGATTCTACTGGTCTAAACTTGTCTGTTTCAATAGATCCTTTACCATCTATAGGCTGTCCTAAGGCATTTACTACTCTACCTATCAAAGCTTCACCTACTGGAACTTCAACTATTCTTCCAGTTCTCTTTACAACATCGCCTTCTTTTATATTAGTATCATCACCTAGAATAACTGCACCTACGCACTCTTCTTCTAGGTTAAGTGCCATACCGTATACATTACCAGGGAATTCTAGCAATTCTCCTGACATAACATTATCCAAACCATATACACTTGAGATACCATCACCAACACTTAGTACTGTACCAGTGTCAGTTAACTTTATCTTATTCTCATAATCTTTAATTTGATTCTTAATTATGGAACTTATTTCCTCTGGTCTTAAGTTCATGGGTTCACCACCATTTCTATGATATTACTTCAGACAAAACAGTACCTAATTCATTTAATCTAGATTTAACTGTTCCATCTATTTCTTCATTACCTATTCTAACAAGAACACCTCCTAAAAGGCTCTCGTCAATTTTATTTTCTAGCTTAACATTTTTATTGTACTTAGCAGAAAGTTTTTCTTCTAACTTAGAAATCTGTACATCGTCTAATTTTATAGCTGAATATACTATACCCTTGGCTATATTTAGCTTTTCATTCATCATTTCTTCATATGCTTTTAGAATAGTTTTTATTTCAGTTATCCTATCCTTATCTATCAATACAAGGATGAAATTTTTTATGTACTTTTCTACCTTATTTCCAAATAATTCACAAACTACTTCCTTTTTTTCATTCTTAGGAATAAAAGGAGATTTAAGGACGTCATATAGATTTTTATTATCTATAATTACCTCTTCTACATCTTTTAATTCATTGTAGATTTCAGAGATTTTGCCTTCCTCATCTGCTAATTCAAACAATGCTTGAGCATATCTTGTCGCTACTTGACTTATCATTATCTAGCATCTCCTACTTCGTTTATAAATTCATTTATCAAATCTTCATGCTTTTGCTTGTCTATATCTTTTTCTATAACCTTTGAAGCAGCAAGTAATGCAAGATCTGATATATCCTTTTTAACTGAGTTGTACGCTTCTTTTCTTTCTTTTTCTATATCCTTTGAAGCCTTCTCTTTTATATCGATTGCATCCTTTTTAGCCTTATAAATTATCTCATCTGATCTCTTTTCAGCCTTTTTTCTAGCCGCTTCTATTATATCCTGACCTTCTTTTTTGGCTTCCAAAAGTTTTTCTTCATATTCAGCCTTATATTTTAAACCTTCTTCTTTGGCTTTTTTACCAAATTCTATATCACTGTTTATATCTGATTCTCTTTCGTCTATAATCTTCATAACTGGAACAAAGAGAATTTTTTTCAAAATCAAAAACAATACAAAGGTATTAAGTATTGTAATTAAAACTTCTGGAGTCAATCCTACTAATGGTTTTAGTTCCATTATTTTCTCCTTTCTATACTTAATTAATAAGTACTTTGATTACATGTGTATCCATGGGTTAACGAATAGTATAATTATCGCTATAACTAGACCATATATAGCTGATGACTCAGTAACGGCCTGACCTAATAGCATTGTAGAAATTATATCACTCTTTGCTTCTGGCTGGTTACCAACGGCTTCAGCACCCTTACCTGCTGCATAACCCTGACCTACACCTGCACCTATACCTGTAGCTACGGCAATACCTGCACCTATAGCTGAACCTGCGATTGCTATTCCTAATCCTAATCCTTCTAACATAATTAATTCCTCCTAAAATTCATTTCATTTTATTTTTTCTGCCTTATTCATGACAGCTTGACAACCTACTAATAACATACGACATCACTCTATAAATTTATGTAATGCGATATCTAATAGGTCTAAGTTTATATTTTTCTGCCTTATTCATGACAGCTTGACAACCTACTAATGCCATACAACACTACTATATAAATTTTTATAATGCGACTTATAATAGGTCTAAGTTTATATTTTTCTGCCTTATTCATCGGCAGCTGCACGACCTACAAATACCATAGTCAACATTACGAATATAAACGCCTGTAATGCACCATCGAATAGGTCAAAGTATAAGTGTAATGGTATTGGTATCAAGAACTGTCCTATTGGTATAGACAGATTTGGTATAAAGCTAGATATATATTCTAGCAATTGATACAACAATCCCATTATGATTGTTCCACCTAATATATTACCGAATGGACGGAAACTAAGTGATATCGGTCTAGAAATTTCACCGATAACATGTAGTGGCAACATCAATGGAGTAGGCTCCAAAAACTCCTTTAGGTACTCTTTTCCTCTGAACTTTATACCCATTACATATATCATTACAAAGGTAATTAGAGACCATCCAACAGTTGTGTCCAAGTCGATAGTCGGTGAATGAAGAGCTAATAAAGTAATCAAGTTTGAAGACAAGAAAAACATCAATAGTGTACCAATATATGAAGTCATCCACTTAACCTGATCGACAAACTTAACACCCATCGTATCTTTGACCAAACTTCTCATAGTAGATACGAATAATTCTACCAAAACTTGTCTCTTAGTAGTTGGAACTTTTTTTAGACCCCTTGTAAAGATAAATGCAGCCGTTATCAAACCTAGCATTATAATCCACTGAATAACTATACTTTCACTTACCTTAAAGTTGCCTATATAAAGGACATATTTTGCCTGAAACATAACTATATCTCCTTTCTATTAAATTTTTTAAGTACCAAGTGTTCTACCTTAATTACAACGCTTGTACTTATAAGTCCGGCTGAAACAGTGAATATATTCAACTCTTTAGTAATGGCTGAATACAACAAAATTGCTGCATATATAGCCAATCTAAAGACATATCCAAACATATTAGACAGCACAGCCTTTTTTTTATCTTTATTTACATAATTGGTGATACTTTTGGCCAACATAAGAAATGTTATCATTGCAACAACACTTCCAGCCAAAAGACCAGCAATTTTTGAAAAAGATGACTGTTTTAAGACGAAAAGCAACAAAACTCCTATAAGGTCATACACAAGTATTCCCATATATACCTTTTTTATGCTTTCCCATACTTTCTTATCCAAGGTATCACATCCTTACTTTTTTTTGCCGATAAACGGCTTCAACGTCCTATATGCACCTGAAAAACCACCACCTATACCCAACAATAAAAAAATTATCGTAAATATGGGTTTAGAATTAAGAAATGAATCAATTTTCTTTCCTACGAACAGGCATCCAAAAATACATATTACGAACATTATACCAATCTGAGATAGTAAAGACCACGCTCTACCAATTTTCACCCAATCAGTCTTCATAACTACGCCTTTCTCTTCACACAACAACACAGTCTGAATAACATCACACTGTAGTATATATTTTACTACTTCTATTCCTATTTTGCAATATTATTTTCATTAGATTTAATACTTTTTTATAATAAAAGACACATATTTTCATTATAATATAATATTAATGTTCGACTTTTTTCAACTTGAGTTTCATATATTAAAGTTTAATCTCATCTTAACTTGTTTATATAATTTACTTTTCCTTAAATTAAGATAATAGATTACATTTTGTATACAGTATATATCGTTTATACTAGTTCTAATATTTGAACCGAAATTATTTTTTTGTTTTTTATTTTTCAGTAAATCGCTTATTTTAAGTAGACTGATTCTTTCGATTATTTATACTACTTATTTTAAGAAGATTGACTGTTTCACTTATTTATACTACTTGTTTTAGTTGTTTATTTTCAAATACTTAAGGACTGTGATAACACAGTCCGTAGTCTATTATTATTTTGTTCCAAATAATCTATCTCCAGCATCTCCCAATCCTGGTACTATATATTTGTGATCATTTAATTTTTCATCTACTGCAGCAACATATATGTCAACATCTGGATACGCATTGTGAACTTCTTCTATACCTTCTGGAGCTGCAACAAGATTTATCATTCTTATATTCTTTGCTCCCTTTTCTCTAAGTAGTTCAATAGCCGCTGTAGCAGAACCACCAGTAGCCAACATAGGATCTACTAGCAATACTTCTCTTTCACCTATATCCTGAGGTAACTTACAATAGTATTCAACTGGCTTGCATGTTTCTGGATCTCTATAAAGACCTATATGACCAACCTTTGCAGCTGGTATAAGGCTTACAAAACCATCTACCATTCCTATACCCGCTCTAAGTATAGGTACTATTGCCAATTTCTTTCCTGATAATACCTTAGACTTTGTCTTCATCACAGGAGTCTCTATTTCCACCTCACTTAGTGGAAGATCCTTTGTAACCTCATAACCCATCAACATAGTTATTTCTGTTAGCAACTCTCTAAAATCCTTTGACCCTGTAGTCTTCATTCTCATCAATGTTAACTTGTGTTGTATCAATGGATGATCAGTTATTATTACCTTCTTCATTTCATACCTCCATATTTTACCATTGCATTTATATTATAAATTATAAAATTTATACTACCATATTATTCTTCTATTGACATCATCTTCTCTATTCTCTTAGAGTGTCTTCCGCCTTCGAATTCTGCATCCAAGTATGCATCAACTATATCTAAGCCCAAGCCTATACCTGTAACTCTTTCTCCCAATGATATCATATTTGCATTGTTGTGCATCTTTGTCATTCTAGCTGAGAATGTATCACCAACAGTTGCACATCTGATTCCCTTTACCTTATTTGCAGATATACCTATTCCTATACCTGTTCCGCATACCAAAATACCGCAATCCGCTTCTTTATTTGCAACAGCCATCGCAGCTTTTTTGGCGTAATCTGGATAATCAACCGATTCTGTAGTATGAGTTCCAAAATCGATAACCTCATAGTTTTTCTTTTCCAAATGCTCTTTTATGGCATTTTTTAGGTTCAATCCACCGTGATCACAAGCTAATGCTATCTTCATAAAACTACCTCCCAATAATATTATCTATCTTATAAAATTTTATAAGCAGCTGCCTTATTCAATCTATTCATTATAGCCACGCCAACGCCTTTTTCTTCAAAACTTTCAACATATGCCCTGTCTATACCTAGATTGTCCAATTCTATCAATGAGTCAAACAAATTATGACAAACATCTTCTAAGGTATGTCCTAGTTTTATAACGGTACATGGATAGTCTTCTTCTCCATCTCCCATCAATAAAACACCGGATTTTAAATTAGCTTCATTATTCTTTTCAATAAAAGCTTTTATCTTTTCAATTCTTTCCTTCTTACTTCCAGAAACTATATAAACCTCTGCATTTGGTGAGTAGTGCTTATACTTCATCCCCGGAGCCTTTGCATTTATATTATCTTCCTTTTTCAATATAGAAGGATCTATTATAACCTCTTCATTCAGTTCTTCTTCTATCATCTCTTTTGTAACAAATCCCGGTCTTAATATAATAGGCTTTTCTCCAGATACATCTACAATTGTAGATTCTACTCCATAGTTACAATCTCCTCCAAGTAATATGGCATCTACCCTACCCTTCATATCCTTTACCAGGTGTTTTGCCTTTGTTGGAGATGGTCTACCAGATATGTTGGCAGAAGGTGCTGCTATAGGTACTTTCGCTGCCTCTATAATAGCCAATGCAACCTTATCAGATGGCATTCTAATCGCTACAGTACCCAAGCCACCACTCGTCCTATCTGGAACAATGGGCTTTTTCTTGAATAAGATAGTCAAAGGTCCTGGCCAAAATCTATCCATAAGCCTTCTTGCTTTTTCACTTACCTCTTGAACAATTTCATATACATCTTCAACCTTTGATACATGTACTAACAATGGATTGTCACTAGGTCTTCCCTTCGCCTGATATATCTTTCTCGCTGCATCTTCATCCAATGCATTTGCACCAAGTCCGTATACAGTTTCTGTTGGAAATATTACAGTACCACCATTTCTAAGTATCTCACCAAACTTTTTTATAATATCTATATCGATATTTGATGGATCAATCTCCTTAATTATGGTATCTAATTCATTAACTGCTGTTTTAGTATCCACTTTATTTGATACTACTTCTGCGTCTATCTTATTTGCTACTGATTCAGTATCTAATTTATTCACCACTGTTTCAGTATCTAATTTATTCACTATTGATTCTGTATCTAATTTATTCATAACTGTTTTCATATTTTTTCTCCAATATGTACAATTACTCCAAGTTAGACATCTTCTCCGCCTGGTCTACAGTTATCAATGAGTCTATCATCTCATCCAAATCGCCATCTAAGAATGAATCCAACTTGTATAATGTAAGGTTTATTCTATGATCGCTTACTCTTCCTTGTGGGAAGTTGTAAGTTCTTATTCTTTCAGATCTATCTCCTGTACCTACCTGTCCTTTTCTTTCAGCAGAAATTTCTTTTTGTTGCTCAGCTAATGCCTTATCGTATAGTCTAGCTTTCAATACCTTTAAGGCTTTTTCTTTATTCTTTAACTGACTCTTTTCATCTTGGCATGTTACTACTTCTCCAGTAGGTATATGTGTAAGTCTTACTGCTGAGTCTGTCGTATTGACACACTGACCACCGTTACCGCTCGCTCTATATACGTCTACCTTTATATCCTCTGGTCTTACATCTATTTCAACATCATCTACCTCTGGAAGTACCGCTACAGTAGCTGTAGACGTATGTATTCTTCCTCCAGATTCAGTAGTAGGTATTCTTTGAACTCTATGAACCCCAGACTCATACTTCAATCTAGAATATGCACCCTTACCTTTTATCATGAATGATACTTCCTTATAACCTCCAACTCCTGTTTCATTAGAACTCATAAATGAAGTCTTCCATCCCATTCTCTCTGCATATCTACTGTACATTCTGAACAGGTCACCAGCAAACAAGGCTGCCTCGTCTCCACCTGCTCCACCTCTTATTTCAACTATAACGTTCTTTTCATCATTAGGGTCTTTTGGAACAAGCAATACCTTTAACTCTTGCTCTATAACCTCTATATTTGCTTCTGCCTCAGCAAGCTCCATCTTTGCCAATTCTCTTAGTTCTTCATCACTTTCTTCTTCAAGAATTTCTTTTGAGTCTGCTATTGCCTGATTTGCAGCAACATACTCCCTATACTTCATAACGATTGGCTCCAATTCACTAACTTCCTTCATAAGTTTTTGCCATGTTGGCTGATCACTTATGACTTCTGGATCTGCTACCTTTTGGTTCAGTTCGTTATACTTGTCTTCTAAAACGTCTAATTTATCTAACATTTTGCACCGTCCTATCTATTTGTCATTTTCTCTATTACAAAATACTCCCCACTGTATTTGGTTGTATCTCGTTTGTAAATTATTCAATTTAATATTATACCATATAATTCAATATTATTAAAGGCTTTAGGTTTATTTGTTGCATTAACTTTTCATTTCAAAACACAGTGTTTATTTTACATTAATAATCTATTTGATCAAATTATTATTTATACTATATATAATGTTATTTGTTATTAGTGTATTATGTTAAAAAACATGATATAATCATAAATAATCAATTTATTATTTTATATAAATTATTACAGGAGGTATGACGACTAATATGCTAATTAGAGATGTTATTGAGAAATACACGAGGATTTTGTCAGATAAAAGCCCTACTCCAAAACTTGATGTTGAGGTTTTGCTATGTCATGTGTTGGAGTTTGATGATAGAATAAAATTAATGCTTAGATACAGCGATGAAATGTCTGATTTAGATTTAAATAAATTTGAAAATCTTTTCAATATGAGAATGGATAAAAAGCCAATTGCATACATTATAAATAAAAAAGAGTTTATGGGATATGATTTTTATGTTAACGAAAATGTACTAATTCCTAGACCAGATACGGAAATCATAGTTGAAGAAACTATATCCATTCTAAACTCTATCATAGATTCAATGTCAGATAAGAGTAACTCTATTTGCGATTCTGATTCAGTAAATGATGGTTTGGTTTGTGATTCTGAATACAAAAAAAATGGCTCTATTTGTGATTCTAATCCAGTAAATGATGGTTTGGTTTGTGACCCTAATTTGATTTTTGTAGATATGTGCACAGGTTCTGGTGCTATTGCAATTAGTACTGCAAAGTACTGTAAGGATGTTTCTAAGGTGAATTTTTTCGCTGTTGATGTGTCCAAGCCTGCACTTGATGTTTCAAAAAAGAATGCATCTGATTTGGGAGTCGATTTTATAAATTTTGTAGAGAGTGATTTGTTTTCTAATGATGTATTCTGTAATTTAGAAGCTAAGGTCGATATTATAGTGTCTAATCCTCCATATATAGAAGATGATGTTATTGCTACTCTTGAAGATGATGTAAAAGATTATGAACCTATTTTGGCTTTGTCGGGTGGAAGTGATGGAATGTATTTTTATAACAAGATTATTTCAGAGTCTAGAAAGTATCTAAAGAAAGATGGATTTCTTATATTCGAATCCGGTCACGATCAATCAAATAAGATTTCTAGTGAAATGAAGCGATGTGGATTTGATGATATCTACACTATTAAAGATTTGCAAGGATTTAATCGTGCAGTAATTGGAAAATACCCTAGGAGATAATTCTCTTAGGGTGTTTTTTGGTTTTATAATATATGACCTTTAGGAAAAATCAGCGATAAAATATAATTAAGTTCAAATAAAACCCCTAGGATTCCTAGGGGTTTTTGTTATTTTTGCTTATACGATAATTATT
>F241_Great_Cormorant__coassemble_674_pt1 | contig 14243 bp, 10 predicted proteins | sample F241_Great_Cormorant__metabat2_high_PE_009 | metagenome-assembled genome bin F241_Great_Cormorant
GAATAGTCTGATGCTAGTGTAGAATAAATAGGAAGAATAGTCTGATGCTAGTGTAGAATAAATAGGAAGAATAGTCTGATGCTAGTGTAAAATAAACATAAAAAATAGTTTAATATCAATAGAAAATAAATAGAGAAAATATCGTAATATTAATATGGAATAGGAGTGATTGGGTGTTTGATATAAGAGAGCAGTTGAAAAAGCTTCCTTCTCAACCAGGTGTATATCTGATGAAAAACGATAAAGGAAAGGTTATCTACGTTGGGAAGGCAGTTTCGTTGAAAAATCGTGTAAGACAATATTTTCAATCATCGAGAAACCATTCAGACAAGGTTAAATCGATGGTAAAAAATATAGATAGCTTTGAATATATAATGACAGATTCTGAACTTGAAGCATTGATATTAGAATGTAATCTGATAAAAAAATACAAGCCAAAGTACAATATTTTATTGAGGGATGACAAAACATATCCATACATAAAGGTAACTGTAAATGAAAAATATCCGAGGGTGATGAAGGTCAGAAGGGTGTTGAAAGATGGTGCAAAATATTTTGGACCGTATTCAAACGTATCAGCAGTAAATGACACCTTAGAAATTATTAGAAACATATATCCAATTAGAACCTGTAATCTAGATATAGAAAAAGCGATAAAAAATAATCAAAGGGTTTGCTTAAACTACCACATAAAAAAATGTCTAGGTCCATGTGCAAAACATGTAGAAACAGGTGACTATAATGAAATGATAGACGAGATAATAATGTTTTTGTCGGGAAAAGAAGAATATCTAATACCAAAGATTGAAAAAAAGATGAAAATTTCTGCTGCAAACCTAGATTTTGAAGAGGCTGCAAAGTATAGAGATCAGTTAACATCATTAAAGGATATAATTGAAAAACAAAAAATCTCAAACGTTTCAAGAGAAAGTGATGAAGATGTAATAGCAATGTCTCATATAGATGATGAAGCCTGTGTTCAGATTTTCTTTATAAGAAATGGAAAGGTATCAGGTAGGGAAACATTTATGCTAGAAGGGGTTGTAGACAATGATAGAAGTCTAATTTTAAGCAACTTTATAAAACAGTTCTACATGAATCAAGAATATATACCAAGAGAAATACTTGTAGAAGAAGAATTTTTTGAAATGGAAATAATCCAGCAGATGTTAGAATACAAAAAAGGAAGCAAGGTAAACTTCAAAATTCCTCAAAAAGGAGAGAAAAAAGCACTATTGCTTATGGTAAGAAAAAATGCAGATGAGTACCTTGTGAAATTTAATGATGTAAACAAGAAAAAGTATGAAAAAAGTAAGGGCTGTTTAGAAGAATTAGCTTCCATACTAAATCTAGACTCACAATTACATAGGATAGAATCATATGACATTTCCAATACCCAAGGTGTAGATTCTATAGGAACAATGGTTGTATTTACAGATGGATTGAAAGACCCTAAGGAATATAGGAGATTTAAGATAAAAACTGTTCAAGGACCTAATGACTATGCATCTATGGCTGAAATAATAGAAAGAAGATTAAAAAATGAAATTAGACCTGATTTAATTTTACTAGACGGTGGAAAGGGACAGATATCTGCAGTTCAAAAAATCCTAGATCTATATGGAGAGGACATTCCTCTTTGGGGAATGTATAAAGACGATAAACATAGAACCAGAGGTCTAACAAATGGGAAAATAGCAATAGAATTGGATAGAACAAGTCCTATATATAGATTTGTCTCAAATATACAAGAAGAGGTACATGGATATTCAATATCTTATCACAGGAGTTTAAGAGATAAAAAAATGACAAAATCAATATTAGACGATATTGAAGGAGTAGGACCTAAGAAAAAACAAGCTCTATTATTAAAATTTGGAGACGTAGAAGCTATAAAAAAAGCAAAAATAGAAGAAATCACAGAAATTAAAGGTATTAATGAAAATCTTGCAATAAAGATAGTTAATCACTTAAAAACAGTGTAATAAAAATAAATATAATAAAGATAGTTAATCACTTAAAAATAGTGTAATAAAAATAAATGCAATAAAAATAGTGAATCACTAAAAAACAGTGTAATAAAAAAATAAAAATAAGAAATCAATGGAAAAAGCAGTAAAAAATATAAAAATAATGAAATTAACTTAGGTTAATAAATTACATTTTCGTAATTTGAAAATAAAATTTGTAAATTAAATGAAAAAAATTGAAAAAAGTAGTATAATATAAGATAGACTATTTATGCAGTTTTTTAAGAACACCTTGCATATAAAATATATTCTAGAAAATGAGGACATAGATGAATAAGAAAATAACAGTAAGAGAATTGATAGATGATTTAAATTTAATAGAAGTAAATAGCCCATTTGGAAAGGCTGAAAATACATACATAGAAGAGAGAGAAATAAATAGACCAGGAATTCAGTTAGCTGGTTATTTTGACTATTTCACTCCAGAGAGAATACAGATAATAGGTAAAACCGAATATACATTTTTCGGTATATTCGATGATGAAACAAGAGAAGAAACTCTAAAAAAATTCTTTTCATATGATATACCGATAGTAATAGTAACTAGAGGAATGAAATTGAAGGAAGATTTTTATAGATGGGCAAAGGAAACAGGAACAATAGTATGTATGACTACAAGGGAGACAACTAGATTTATAAATAAGCTAGCATCTTATCTTGAGGAAAAAATGGCATCTACTGAAACAGTTCATGGTGTATTAGTAGATATAAATGGTGTAGGTGTATTGATAAAAGGAGAAAGCAGCATAGGTAAGTCTGAAACTGCATTGGAATTAGTGCAAAATGGAAATAGGCTTGTGGCAGATGATGCAGTTGAAATAATAAGATCAGAGGATGGTATACTAACAGGTCAAGCACCACAGTTATTGCAAAATTACATAGAAATAAGAGGTATAGGTATAATAGATATAAAGAGCCTATATGGAGCAAGAAGTATAAATCCAAAAAAGAAAATAGATTTGGTAGCTTATTTAGAAAGTTGGGATCCTAATAAGTATTATGATAGACTTGGATTAGACAAAGACTATGATTATATACTGGATACAAAAATAGAGAAAATAATAGTACCGGTAAAACCAGGAAGAAATATAGCTATGGTACTTGAGGTTGCTGCAATGAATTACAGACAAAGACAGATAGGAAATGATGCAGCAATAGAATTTTCTAACAAACTAAATCAAGTTATAAATCAAAATAGTGAGGGAAAATAATCTTACACATGGAGAATAGCTGTTTTAAAGATAGTAAGAAATAATCCTACACATGGAAAATAGCTGTTTTAAAGATAGTGAAGTAAAATAATTCTACATAGGGAAAATAGCTGTCTTAAAGATAGTCAAATAAGCAAAGATGTACATATTTTGATGATGTAGAAGGTAATAAAAAAATAAATTATGAAATAACTTAAATTTAATCAAATAAAGATAGAAATAGAAAGGTAATAATTATGGATAAAAATTATATATATTCTTCATTAAAAAACATTTTAGATGAAGAATTCATCTTAGTGGATGAATTAATGAGTAACCATATATCATTTAAAGTTGGAGGTCCGGCGGATATAATAGTTAGACCTAGAACCGAAGAAGAGATAAAAGAGGTTTTTAAATTTGTAAATGAAAACAACCTACCTTTTTTTGTAAAGGGAAATGGGAGTAACATTCTTATAAAGGATGGAGGTTTCAGAGGGGTTGTAATAGAACTTGCTGAAAACTTTAGCAATTTTGAAATAGAAGGAAACTACATAAAGGTCCAGACAGGAGCTTTGTTATCTGTAATAGGTAAGGAGGCTATGAATGCAAGTCTTACTGGCTTTGAATTTGCATCAGGAATACCAGGTTCTCTTGGTGGAGCATTGGCAATGAATGCTGGAGCCTATGGTGGAGAAATGAAAAACATAGTGGAATCAGTTAGGCTGATGGATATGGAAGGAAATATATTCGAATGTTCAAATGAAGAAATGAATTTTGGATATAGACACAGTAAGCTAACAGATGAAAAACTTATTGCAATTTCAGCAGTTATCAAGCTTGAAAAGGGTAATTTTGATGAAATAAAAGAGAAGATGGATGATTTGGCATACCAGAGAAGAACAAAACAACCACTAGAATATCCTAGTGCAGGTTCTACATTTAAGAGACCAACTGGATATTTTGCAGGTAAGCTAATACAAGACTCCAACCTAAAAGGAGTAATGATAGGTGGAGCTCAGGTATCTGAAAAGCATTCAGGATTTATAATAAATGCTTCAAATGCGACTGCAAAAGACATAATAGACCTAATCAATCATGTAAAAGATAAGGTATATGAAATACATGGAGTAAGACTAGAAGAAGAAGTAAAAATAATTGGTGAAGATGAAAAATAAAATTAATAAATAAAAATATGAAGCGATTGAAGTGGAGGTGATAAAATGAAAATAATTGCTGATTATCACGACCATACGATACTTAGTTGTGGAAACAATGAAAAAAGAAGACATGCTAAGGGTACCATAGAAGAAAATGTAAAAAAGGCCATTGAAAAAAACTTAGATATAATTGGAATTTCAGAACATGGATTCAACCATAACTTTTATGGACTATCTAAGAAGAACGCCAAAAAAGAAAGAGAAGAAATTGATAGGCTGAACAAAAAATATCCAGAAATAAAAATTCTAATGGGAATGGAATGCAATATTTTGGATGATACGGGAAAGATAGATATGCCACCCGACATGATAAAATATTTCGATTACATACTAGCTGGGTATCACTTCGGTTCTAAGCCAACATCTATAAGGTCATTTTTACACCACATAGATAATATGGTAACAGGTGGACTGTTCTCAAAAAAATATAATACGAGGGCAGTTATAAATGCTATGAGAAATAATAATCTTCTTTATATCACACATCCTGGCGACAAGGGTAGGATAGATATAATTGAAGTAGCCAAGGTTTGTGTTGAAACAGATACAGGATTGGAAATAAATGGACACCATAATAAGCTTAGTTCAGAAATGATAAGACAGATAAAGGATATGGATATAAAGTTTTATATAGGTTCAGATGCACACGATCCGAAGCATGTAGCAAATTTTGAAAAAGCAATACAAATAGCTAAGGATGCAGACTTGGACTTAAACAGAATAGTTAACATAGAGATATAGGAGGGATATATATGAAATTTGTAATAGTAACTGGTCTTTCAGGCTCAGGTAAAAGTGAGGCCATGCGTGCGTTGGAAGACATGGGATTTTATTGTGTAGACAACCTACCTCCAGCTTTGATAGTGAATTTTGCTGAATTATTTTTTCAAGCAAATTCCAAAATGGATAAGGTAGCCTTAGGAATAGATATAAGGGGTAGGGAATTTTTTCAGGCTTTAAACGAAGCCTTAGAAAACCTAGAACAGGCAAATTACAAGTACGATATGATATACCTTGATTGTGACGATGATGTATTAGTGAAGAGATATAAGATGACTAGAAGAAATCATCCACTTGCTATTAATACTAGGATATCAGATGGGATAAAAAAAGAGAGAGTCATAATGGAACCATTGAAGAGATATTCAAAGATGATAATAGATACTAGCAATATGAAGCCAAAAGACTTGAAGGCAGAGATTGCCAGTATGTATGATGAAGGCGATGGTTTAAACAGTCCAAATATAACAATATCAGTAGTTTCATTTGGTTTCAAATACGGTCTACCAATAGATGCGGACTTGGTATTTGACGTAAGATTCCTTCCAAACCCATATTATGACATAGACCTAAGACCTAAGACTGGAGATTGCAAGGAAGTTCAAGACTATGTGATGAATTCAAACATAAGTCATGAATTTTTGGATAAGTTGTATGATATGTTAGATTTCTTGGTTCCTCAGTACATAGAGGAAGGAAAACAACATTTAGTAATAGGTATAGGTTGTACGGGTGGAAGACATAGATCTGTCACAATTACAAATTTCATATATGACTACCTTTCAAGAAAAAATTATAGAGTTGTAAAAAAACACAGAGATTCTAAATTAGATTAGATATAGACAATTCAAATTGAAAGAGTATTATACAAAAAGGTGGTTGTATGAAAATAGAATTAAGTAGCACAGAAATAATCTTATCACTGATGGCTTTTTTGGGCCTTGTATCCATAATAGTTGCTATTTATGTATGTTTTAAATTTGTTAAGCTATACAAAAAAATCCTACTGCAAAGTCAGATGACATTTGAAAGGATGGAGCAGAGGATATATGAGCCGGATATAGTTGTAATAGGTGGAGGAACAGGTCAATCTGTCTTTTTAAGAGGACTAAAACACGTCACAAAGAATATTACAGCAGTAGTTACTGTCGCAGATGATGGTGGTGGATCTGGAGCCCTAAGAGAGGACTTGGGAATGCTGCCACCTGGCGATATAAGAAATTGTATTCTTGCATTGGCAAATATAGAACCCACAATGAATGAGGTAATGCAATATAGATTTCCAGAAGGAGGATTAAAGGGCCAAAGTTTTGGAAACTTATTCATAGCAGCGATGACAGGTTTATATGATAACTTTGAAACAGCAGTGTATAAGATGAGTGAAATATTTGCCATTACAGGAAAGGTACTTCCGGTTACAATGGAGGATATAAACCTTGTGGCAGAACTAGAAAATGGCGATATAGTAACAGGTGAATCAAACATACCTAATGAGGTAAGAAAAAATAATACAAAGATAAAAAAGATGTCCTTGGATAAAGAGGATGCAAAGCCATTGGTAGATGTCATAAATGCAATAAACAATGCAGAGGCAATAGTAATAGGTCCAGGCAGTTTATATACAAGCATACTTCCAAATCTATTGATGCCGGATGTCGTAGAAGCATTGATGGAGAGTAAGGCTCCAAAGATATATATATCAAATATTATGACACAACCAGGAGAAACAGATGATAAGAATGTTTTAGAACATATAAAGGTAATAATAGACCATACAGGAAAGAATTTTATCGACTATGTAATAACTAACAACGAGTGTCTTCCTCTTGGAGTATTTGAAAGATACGCAAAAGATGGTGCAAAATTGGTACTTCTAGATGACAAGCAAAAGCAAGAGTTGAATAGAATGGGAATTACATATGTCGAACAAAAACTAATAGAGATAAAAAATGGATATATAAGACACGATGCAGACATGGTTTCAAATTCTGTATTGAAGATAGCGATAAAACATAGTTATAAGAGTAAAAATTAGATTTTTATTAAGGAGTGATATTATGAGAGAAGAGGTAAGTGCTGGCGGTGTAGTAATGCTAGGAAACACAATCTTACTTTTGAGAAAGTACAATGGTGACTGGGTACTTCCAAAGGGAAAGGTTGAAAAAGGAGAAACTCATGAAGAAACCGCATTGAGAGAAGTAAAAGAAGAAACAGGGATAAAGGCTACAATAAAAAAATACTTAGGTGAAATTCACTATACATACAAGGAAAATTGGGATCAACAAAGAGGCGTTCATAAGATAGTATTCTGGTATCTTATGACTACAAAGAATACGGATACAATTCCTCAAAGAGAAGAAGGCTTTGTAGAAGCAAAATTTGTCCATAAGGATAGGGTTATAGACATTGTCAGATATGATGATGAAAGAGAGATAATAAAGGTAGCCCTAAAAGAAATAGATAAATTGGAAAAGGTGAAGTAATGTCTTTTTCTACAGAAACAAAGAGTGAATTATCTAGAATAGAAAATAATGAAAGAAATGTAGATATAGCAGAATTATCGGCTATAATTAGGCTATCTGGAACCATACAGCTCGTAGGTAACATGCAGATAAGCCTAAAAATATCTACTGAATTAAACGTTGTAGCCAGAAGAGTTTTTAAGCTTTTAAAGGAACACTTCAATATAAACACAACTATCACAGTAAATAAAAATCAACTTTTGAAGAGAAATAACAGCTATGTTTTAACGGTAACACCTGAAATGGGTGCTAGTAGCCTACTTGTAAAACTAGGTATACTAGAAAACGAAAGAAGCTTTTTTACAAGAAATGATATACCACCAGAAATTGTAAAAGAGCCAAATGAAGCCAATGCATATATAAGAGGAGCATTTTTGGGAAGTGGTTCCATAAGTGATCCAGAAAAAAACTACCATATGGAATTTGTTGTAAATAATGAAGATTATGCAGGAGAACTGAGTGAACTTATAAATTCCATGGGATTTAATTCCAAAATAGTGATGAGAAAAAACTACTATGTGGTATATATAAAAGAAAGTGAACAAATCTCAGACCTACTTACTATAATAGGTGCGGGTAATGCAGTTATGGCATTACAAAATGCAAAAATAGTCAAGGAAATGAGAAACAAGGTAAATAGAATAGTAAACTGTGAGACTGCCAATCTATCTAAAACGGTGGACGCAGCAGTTAGACAGGTTGAAAGCATATTAATAATACAAAAAACCATAGGTATATCAAAACTACCGAAAAATCTACAAGAATTGGCAATGCTTAGATTGGAATACGAAGATATGAGCCTAAAACAGTTAGGTGAAATGCTACATCCTCCAATTGGTAAAAGCGGTGTAAATCACAGATTCAAAAAAATAGAAGAAATCGCTGAAAAATATAGAGATCAAGTATCTATAGAAGATTTGATGATGGATTTGTGTGAAGACGAATTTTAAATTTATTATTAATTTGCTGTTGTAAATGAAAGGGGAATATAATGGAAAAAAGAGATTTTTGCCATCTACATGTACATACTGAATACAGTTTGTTAGATGGTTTTTCAAGACTCAAAAAGCTAATCCCCAAAATAAAAGAGATGGGAATGAGTTCTTGTGCTATAACAGATCATGGTTCCATGTTTGGAGTAATAGATTTTTACAAAGAATGTAAAAAATACGATATAAAACCGATAATTGGTTGTGAAGTATACGTTGCTCCGAGAAACAGAGAAGACAAGGATCCACTTATAGACAAATATTCATCTCATCTTATTTTATTAGCAGAAAATAATGAGGGGTACAAAAATTTAATAAAAATAGTATCGGATTCATATGTAAATGGATTCTACTACAAACCGAGGACAGATAAAAGTATACTAAGAAGACACTCAAAGGGAATAATATGCTTATCTGCCTGTATGAACGGTGAAATACCGAAATCTCTTATGCAAAGAGACTATGATAATGCGAAAAAAATTGCACAAGAATACATAGAAATATTTGGTAAGGACAATTTTTTCTTGGAATTACAAGATCATAGATTGCCAGAAGACAAGGAGATAAACTCAGGTCTATTGAAATTATCAAAGGAGCTAGGTATTGGATTAGTCGCAACCAACGATGCCCACTATGTAGAAAAAAATGATTCAAAAAATCATGATGTACTACTTTGTATACAGATGCAAAGGAAGGTAAATGAAGAAAATAGGATGAAATTTCCAAACGATGAATTCTATATGAAGACTAGGGAAGAAATGGAAGAACTATTCTCCTTTGCTCCAGAATCAATAGAAAACACTTTGAAAATAGCAGACAGATGTAATGTTGAATTTGATTTCAACACATATCATATACCTTCATTTGAAGTTGAAGAAGGCTATACACCAGAATCATATTTGAGAAAGTTATGTAATGAAGGATTGTATGAGAGATATGAAAATCCATCTGAAGAAATCAAACAAAGGCTAGAATATGAAATAAATGTCATAGTAGATATGGGATATGTTGAATACTTCCTAATTGTTTGGGACTTCATAAACTACGCCAAAACAAATGGGATAATGGTAGGACCTGGTAGAGGATCTGCTGCTGGTTCGGTAGTATCATACACCCTTCACATAACAGATATAGATCCGATAAAATACAACCTTCTTTTTGAGAGATTTCTTAATCCAGAGAGAATTACAATGCCCGATATAGATATCGACTTTTGTTATGAAAGAAGAGAAGAGGTTATCGACTATGTAAAAAGAAAATATGGAAGCGACCATGTAGCACAGATAATAACATTTGGTACAATGGGTGCAAAACTGGCTATAAGAGATGTAGGAAGGGTACTAGATGTAGAATACAACAAGGTAGATAAAATAGCCAAGGAAATACCTTTTGCATTGGGTATGACTATAGACAAGGCATTTGAACAAAATGAAGTCTTGGTTGAAATGTACGAGTCAGACAGCGAAACAAAGGAAATTATAGACGTATCTAGAGATATTGAAGGAATGCTAAGACACGCTTCAACTCATGCAGCGGGGGTAGTTATATCTAAAAAGCCAATAGATGAATACGTTCCTCTATACAGAAATCAAGACTCTATAACTACTCAGTTCACTATGACTACACTTGAAGAACTAGGTCTTTTGAAGATGGACTTTTTGGGACTTAGAACCTTAACTGTAATAAGGGATGCCTTGGATTTGATAGAAAAAAATAGGAAATACAAAAACTACACAGAAAAAATAGACTTCTCTAAAATGGAATACAATGATAGAGATGTATACGAAATGCTATCATCAGGAAACACCCTAGGAGTATTTCAGCTAGAAAGTTCAGGTATGAGAAGCTTCATGAAACAGTTAAAACCGGATAATTTCGAGGATATAATAGCGGGGATTTCACTGTACAGACCAGGTCCAATGGACTCTATACCAACATATGTAAGAAGAAAATTTCATCCCGATGAAGTAACATATCTACATGAAAAGTTAAGACCTATATTGGATGTAACCTATGGCTGTCTGGTCTATCAAGAACAGGTTATGCAGGTAGTAAGAGAACTTGCAGGTTATAGTTTTGGACAGAGTGACCTAGTAAGAAGAGCTATGAGTAAGAAAAAAATGGACGTAATGGAAGAAGAAAGGCAATACTTCATATATGGAAAATATGATGATGAAGGAAATCTACTAATACCAGGATGTATAAGAAATGGAGTAGACGAAAAAACAGCCAACCAAATATTTGATGAAATGATAGATTTTGCAAGATATGCATTTAATAAATCACATGCAGCAGCCTATGGGGTTTTGGCATACGAAACTGCATACTTAAAGAAACATTATCCTGTAGAATTTATGGCGGCTCTTATGACATCTGTAATGATAAATACAGACAAGGTCGTTGAATATATAAGAGAGTGCAATACAATAGATATAGAAGTATTACCGCCTGACATAAACAAATCATTCTCAAAATTCTCTGTTGAAGGAGATAGCATAAGATTCGGTCTTGCTGCGGTAAAAAATGTTGGAAGTCATATAATAGACAGCATTGTTAAAGAAAGAGAAAAAAATGGTGAATTCAAGGATATGTCAGACTTGATAACTAGGATGGGAGATATAAATTTAAACAAAAAAGTATTGGAAAGTTTGATAAAATGTGGAGCTTTTGACTGCTTCAATGAAACTAGAAAGACAATGTTACTTGGGTTTGAAGAATTACAAGAAATAATAAATAAAGACAGAAAAAAGAACGTAAAAGGTCAAATTTCTATTTTTGAATTATTAGAAGAAGACGATGTTGAAGAAGTAAATGTACTAAAAAAATATAATGAATATGACGATAATACAAAATTGGAAATGGAAAAAAGCGTATTAGGTCTATATGTATCAGGTCATCCGTTGTCAGAATATGAAGAGATTCTTGAATTGAGAACATCAATAGATGTAAATGAGATAAATAAGCTGAGAGAAAACCCTGAAGAATTATTAAATCTCAATGAAAAAGAACATATTGTAGGAGGTATGATACTATCCATAAAAACAATGTTCACAAAAAGAGGGGATACAATGGCATTTTTATTGATTGAAGACATGTATGGAACATTAGAAGTCGTTGTATTCCCTAAAACATACAAACAATATAGAAACATATTGAAGGAAGACAATATAATACTTGTAAAAGGGAAAATGAGCATTAGAGATGACGATAACGTGAGTATACTATCAGATGAAATAAAAGAAATAGAGGATACATCTTCATTTTCAGAATCAAGGATATTTAAAAGAAATGAAGTATTAGAAGGTACTGGAAAGAAAATATATTTAAAAATAGACTCTATGAAGGATAGGGAACTGTTAGATAAAATCTCAGCTATAATATACAATCACAAAGGAAGAGATAAGGTAATAATATATCCTATAGATGAAAACATGGAGTCAGAAAAACCAAAGGTATACGAATTGAATATGGGTGCATATGCAGATGATAAGATAAAAGAAAAGCTAAAAAGCATTATAGATGAAAAAAACATAGTAATAAAATAATGAAAAAATAACAAAAATAAAGATAAGATATCAATAAAGTAACGTAAAGAAATAAAAGTGACTAAGAATAAACAAAATAGAAATAAAGTAACTCAAAGAATGAAAAATGACTACGAATAAAAACCAAATATCAATAAGGTAATGTAAACTTTCTTAAATTCTGATAAAGTCAATAATTTTATTAGAGGTAGAATTTAAAAATGCACTAAATTACTCAGAGCACTAATATTATAAAGAAAGCCGTAGCTTGACGAGAGATTAATCTACGGTTTCTTTATAAAAACAACAAAAAAATGTAAAAAAAGAGTAAAAAATATAATAAATCTATTCTTTAAATAAAAATATTGTGTTATAATAACAACATATGGTTATAGACTATTTGCGTCCTTTGTGGGATAAAAGTATAACATATGGACAAAAAACGACCAATCCTATTTATAATACATATTATATAAGGCGCTAAAGAATAGATATTCAAATACAAATCAAAATATTCAGAGCGTTTTTGATAACAGATTTCGGCTGAAATAATATAAAATAATAGGTTGAAAGAGATTTTGTAAAATAGGCTGAATGAGTTTGTGTTCAGATATTGTAACTAAGGAAATATACAACAAAAGATTTAAGATGTTTGTTGTTACAATTATGATAAATATAATTTGTTAATTATAAAATTGAAAATCATAGATGAAAAATCCGATTTTATGTTTTTCAATATGGATTAGGTATGGAAAATATTTTGTTTGAATGGGAGGAAATATAAATGAAGGCAATAGGTATATTGACAAGTGGAGGAGATGCTCCAGGAATGAACGCTGCTATTAGAGCAGTTGTTAGAAGTGCAATTTATTATGGTTATAAAGTATATGGTATTGAAAAGGGATACAAAGGTCTATTAAATGAAGAATTCATAGAAATGGACCTATCTTCTGTTGGTGATATCATCCAAAGGGGTGGAACAATATTAAAATCATCAAGATGTGATGAATTTAGAACACCTGAGGGAAGAGAAAAGGCAGCAGAAATATTAAAGGAAAAGGGAATATCTAGCCTTGTAGTAATAGGTGGAGATGGATCATTTACAGGTGCAAAACTACTAAGTGATTTAGGAATATCTACAATAGGTATACCAGGAACAATAGACAATGACTTGGCATACACTGATTACACAATAGGTTTTGATACAGCTATGAATACTGTAATAGATGCAATAGGTAAAATCAGAGACACTTCATCTTCTCATGATAGAGTCAATATAGTAGAAGTAATGGGAAGAAACTGTGGAGATATAGCCCTATATGCTGGTATAGCTGGTGGAGCAGAGACTATAATAGTTCCAGAAGTTAAGATAGAGATTGATGAGATAGTAAACAAGCTAGAGACAACTCAAAAAAGAGGTAAGAAGCACAGCATAATAGTATTGGCTGAAGGTGCAAACCTAGAAGGTGGATCAATCGGTTTGAAAAACGTATTGACAGAAAAAGATGGAGCAGATGTTAGAATAACAGTATTAGGACACGTTCAAAGAGGTGGTTCACCATCTGCATTTGATAGAATACTAGCAAGTAAACTTGGAAAAAGAGCTGTCGATATACTTATAGAAGGAAAGACTAAGAGAGTAGTCGGAGTAAGAGATAATAAGGTAATAGACATGGACATAGATGAAGCCCTATCAATGAAGAAGGAATTTGATATGGATTCATACAAAATGGCAAAGGTATTATCAATATAAACAATAGACTATAGTAATAGACAAATATAATATATTTACACAATAAACTGATAAACAAATACAATATATAAGACATATCAAAATAGAGTGATGAATATATGATATTTATAGCATACAACAAAATAGAGTGATGAATATATAATATTCATAGCATACAACAAAATAGAGTGATGAATATACAATATTCATAGCATACAACAAAATAGAGTGATGAATATACAATATTCATAGCATA
>F241_Great_Cormorant__coassemble_690_pt1 | contig 13275 bp, 13 predicted proteins | sample F241_Great_Cormorant__metabat2_high_PE_009 | metagenome-assembled genome bin F241_Great_Cormorant
ATACTTACAAACACTATTTTATGCTTCTCAGTAGTGTCTTATACTTACAAACACTGTTTTATATAGCTCTTTATTACCCTCTCTTTTTGTTGTTTTGTATTATTATATATGATTTTTCATCTCTATCATATACCAATTTGTCGAAACTCATATAATCTGTTTTATATCCTATTCCCAATCTTTTTTTCTTAGGATAAACATCTTTATATGCCTTGCATGCATTTTTTATCATCTCATAATCCTTTTTGTCATAAACCGAATAAGTATTCAATGTATTTAGGGATGCATTTACATATTTTAACAAAAATGGCTTAATGTAGAACCTTAAATCTTTTATTTCTCCTTTTTGCCATAATTTATATAAAGTTTCGCCATTTGCCCTATGCATAAAATGATCATCATACTTGTATGAATGAGTTATATGGGTTACACTTTTATACTTTTTTTCCATTTCCAAAGCAAATTTTCTTTCTATATTAAAATCTGTCTTCCAATCCGGTCTTCTTTCATACAAGAAAAATATGTTTTTTCTCGGAATACCCAGTGCCTTACATGATGCCAAAAATTCATTGTTTCTATATTCTGCCTTTTGCTTTATAGTCATATTTTTAAACATCTTCTGTTTGAAGAACTTATGTCCTGTTCCAGATGATACTAATGCTATGAATACATGGTCAGCTCCCCTAGTGTTAACAGCATATCTAATCGTACTTCCTGCCCACAAAACCTCGTCGTCTTGATGTTGAGGGTAGAATATCACATATTTTCCAAATGGTTTATTTACTACATTTCTATCTATAGGATCTGGAGTTTTATCTATAGTATCCACGTTTTGCCCCTTTGGTGGCATATGGACAAAGGCATTTGGCATAGCATATTTGGGCAAGTTTATATCATCCAATGTATAGTAATGCATATTCTTTTTCTTACTAATTTTTTTGTTCTTTTCTACACCTTCCTTGAATTTTTTTTCGCTAAGGTCAACCTTATCTTTTGATTCATCTACTACAACTCCATTTTTTATTGCCTTGTCTTCTAAAGCATTACTATATTGATTTAAACAGTCATAGTTTGGACATTTGTATATATTTTCTATGAAAAAGAATGTTCCTACACATAGTAAAACACATAATACCACGAATAAACCCTTCTTATTTCTTCCATAATTCATAATAACACCTCTTTTTATTTTATATACTTTATGATTAATAATATAATTTTATATTATATCATTTATTAGTTTAATTAAACTTTACTATTCATTTTATATTTCTAATTTTTCTTTGCATAGAATAAGTATAGCTTTTTTGATATAAAATTGATACTATCTAATTTCCTAGATTTTAACACACCCCTATTTTTATGTGATATAATTATATAAATATAATTTAATTGGAGGATTTCTATGAGTATGTTGTTTTCTTTAGGTTTGGGTACTGGTATCTGTTGTGCCATATGGGGATTTATATCGGGATATCTAAATCTAGGACTTATTACATGGATTGGTTTTGCAGGCTGTACTGCATATTTTGCAAGTGGCAAACATGGGTTGGAAGGAGTGAAAACTTCTATTTTTTCAACCCTATCTGGATTTGTAACAGCCTTGTTCGCTATGTTTATATCTAATCTCTTACCTGGAAATGTAGCTTTGTCGGTATTTATGACTGGACTTATTTCTGCTACAATGTGTTGGCAGGCTAAGGCTAAATTTTTATGGTTCATACCAGGGGCATTTATGGGTTGCTTTTCTACATTTGCAGCAGCTAGTTCTGGATTACAGGTTTTTGGAGATGATTTGATTAGGATAGTCGCTTCATTCATCTGCGGCTCAATACTTGCAATTAGCTGTGATAAATTAGGTAATTGGCTATTTAAAAAATTTGGCAAGGAAGAAGTTCAGTAATTTTTTCATTGAACACTTCATCTTCATTGTTGATTTATTTGAAAATTAGCCAAAGAAGAAGGTTGTTCAATTCTTGATTTATTTGAAAATTAGATAAAGAAGAAGTTTGTTCAGTTCTTGATTTATTTGAAAATTAGATAAAGAAGAAGGTTGTTTAATTCTTGATTTATTTGAAATTTTGTCAAACAATAAGTATTGTCAACATATTGACTATGTATTTTTGCTATGATATACTAATAAAAAGGTGGTGATCATATGCAGATTTATACAGTAGATTACATTCCAAATAGGAAGTACAAGGTTTTAGGTATTGTAAGAGGAAATATAGTTCAGAGCAAAAATGTCCTAAATGATATTGGCGCTGGATTAAAGACAATAGTCGGTGGTGAAATTTCAGCATATACCGATATGCTTTCGACAGCTAGAGATAATGCAACAGATAGAATGGTTGCCCATGCTGCTGAATTGGGAGCTAACGGCGTGATTGGAGTTAAATATTCAACTGGTAATATTATGCAAAACACTGCTGAGGTACTTGTTTACGGAACCGCCGTTATATTTGAAGATTAGAAAATATAAGATTCACAATCAATAGGTTCAATTAATAAATTTTACCACAACTAAATTTTATGTTCAAAAAATAAACCTCATTGGATTATTAAGTTTTTAGCTTATATAATCCTATGAGGTATTTTTATATTTATTTCTCTACCCACACGTGTTCTATTGAACCTCTTATGAATATTTCTCCTTTTTGCCTATATCCTAGCCTTGTATAGAATTCAATCGCATGCATACTTGCCGGTATGTTTATTGTGGATATGGATTTTTCTCTGCATTTATTTTCCATTTCATTTATCATAAGGCTTCCATATCCCTTGGATCTATATTCTTTTTTTATTGCAATTCTTTGAAAAATAGCAGTTTTATCGTCGTTTAGGAATATTCTTCCAGTTCCTATTATATTACCGTCTTCTTCAAGACCTAGGTATATACATCTATCCTCATCTTTTATCTCCAAATCGAGGCTGCTATTTTTTTCCTTTACAAATACTTCTTTCCTCAATTCTAAACACTTCTTATACAAATCACTGTTTATATCTTCAGTCCACAAAAACTTCAATTAAATCCCCCCATACCTTGAATTTATACACTATCTACCTTATTCCATGTAGATTTTTATTTGTATACAGCCCTATCAAATACACCGTTTAAATATGCTAATACTATTCCATAATTTGTTATAGGAATATTGTTTATCTTCCCAACTGCAACCCTGCTCATCATATTATTCCTAGTCATCATACAACCTCCACATTGTATGATAAGACTAAATTCTTCAAGGTTGTCCGGAAGACTCTTACCATAGGAAAATTCAAACTCTAGTTTTTTATTTGTCTTCTTTTTTATAAGATTTGGTATGACTACTTGACCTATGTCTTCATGAGATACGGTGTGTATGCATGATTCTGCTATAAGTATCTTGTCTCCATCATTTAAGTCATTTATTTTTTTTGCTCCCTCAAGAAAGGTATCTATGTCTCCCTTTTCTCTTGCAAACAGTATTGAAAAACTTGTAATCCTTATATTTTGTGGTACTATATCGCCAACTGTTTTAAACACCTTAGAATCTGTAATTACCAAATCTATATTTGGAAATTGTTCTATGGTATCCTTAAGTTCACTGTCTCTACATGTTATTACCTTAATACCTTCATCAAGACAGGCTCTAATCATCTGAACCTGTGGCAATATAAGCCTTCCCTTTGGTGCTTCTGTATCTATGGGAACTACTAATAAAACTGTATCGCCGGTTTTTACCAACCCCTCTATTAAACTTCTCTCTTCTTCACCATTGTTTAGCTTAGCTATGATATCTTCTATCAATAGATTGAACCAAGAAAAATTCAAACGTGAATCTAGGTTGTCATCATTATCTTCCACATTTGATATAAAATGAATTCCTTTGTTTTCTTTTTTTAAGGTTTCTATTTCCTCTTTTTTAAGAAAATCCAATTTATCCATTTTATTTATTACAATTATTTTATCCTTGTCTTCATACTTTGAATTTATATACCTTGTTTTCTCAGATATGAGTATATTTAACTGCTTTATAATTTTTTCTACATCGACTTTTGTAGCTTCGTTTTCTTTTGTCTTTACAATTTTATTCTCATCAATTTCTGTAGTTTTGCTTCCTTCTACTTTTGTTGTCTCATTTTCATCAAGGTTTATAGATTCATTTCTAACAAATGATGTATTTTCAAAATCAAGACCTATATCGTCCACGCTTATGACGTAGATTATAAGATCTGCATCCCTTATTTCTTCTTCGCTTTTTTTCACTCTATGAAGTCCCAATTCACCTACATCATCTATACCTGCCGTATCAGATATCTTGACCGGACCATATCCTATCAATTCAATAGCCCTATATACTGGATCTGTTGTCGTACCTGCAATATCTGATACAATAGAGCTTTCAAATCCAATTAGCCTATTAAATAAGGTCGATTTACCCGCATTTCTATTTCCAACTAATACTATACTTTTTCTATTTGCCAGTGGTGTATTATTCATATATTCACCTCAACCTATATGTATAGATCTCTTTCTCCATCTTTTAATTTCTTTATATTATCAATGGTAAAGTTTTTTATATCTTCTCTATCTATTACTGAAGCCTGTTCCTTTACAAAGTTTTCAGCCTTTTCTAGGAATTTTTCATCACCATAGTCAACAGCATATTCCATAAGAGTTGTAAGGGCATTTGGCTTACACATATAGTGAATTTTTTCTGATTTAGCTATATTCATAAACTTCTCACCTGTTCTACCAGTTCTATAACAAGCTGTACAATAACTTGGTATATAGTCGTTATCTATCAAATCTTCTATAACTTCTATCGGTGTTCTCTCATCAGCAGTTTTGAATTGATCTATTTTTTTACCATTCATCGCCTCTTCATAACCACCTACCCCTGTACATGAACCTGCACTTACCTGACTTATTCCATATTCAAGTAGTTCTTTTCTCATATCTGAATCCTCTCTAGTAGAAAGTATCATTCCTGTATAAGGTACAGCAATTCTTATGACAGCTACAATCTTTTTAAACATATCATCATCTACAAGATGTGGGAATGTTTCTAATGTAACGCCCTCTGCTGGTCTCAATCTAGGTACAGATATTGTATGGAAACCTACTCCATACTTGGCTTCTAGGTGGTTGTTGTGCATCATCAAGCTCAAAACCTCGAACTTAGGATCTGCCAATCCAAATAGTACTCCGGCACCTACATCATCTATTCCACCTTCCATTGCTCTATCAAATGCAGTTGTATGGTAATCGTAGTTTCCTTTTATACATTTTGGATGCATTTTTTTGTATACTTCTTCGTCATATGTTTCTTGGAATAGTATATATGTACCTATCTGTGCTTCCTTCAGTTTTCTGTAGTTTTCCACAGTAGTTGCAGCTATGTTTACATTTATTCTTCTAATAACCCCATTTTTATTATATGTATCATATATAGTATCTATTGCCTCCAAAACATACTCTATTGGACAGTTCACTGGATCTTCTCCCGCTTCTAGTGCCAATCTCTTATGTCCCATCTGCTCTAGTATCTCTACTTCTTTTCTTATTTCATCCATAGTAAGCCTTCTTCTATTGAAGTTATTACTACATTTGTATCCACAGTATACACAAGTATTTACACAGTAATCACTTATGTATAGTGGTGCAAACAATACTACTCTATTTCCATAAACATCTTTCTTTATCTGTCCTGCAATCCTAAATAATTTTTCTAATTGTTCCTTATCCTCTATCTCCAACAATGCTGCAACTTCTGAATACTCCAAGCCTTTTTTTGACTTAGCCTTTTCTAGAATTGCATCTATCTCATCTTTAGTTACCTTTTTCGCATCATCCAATAATTTGAAAACCAACTCTCTATCAATCTTCATATCTCTATCAAATCTTTTATTAGTCATATTTTCCACCTTTCAATACTCTTATTTTATTCATTTTATATATTTATCTGTATTTTGTATTCATCTATATTTATTCATATTTTGTGAATATTTGTATTTTGTGCCTATTCACGTTTTGTGAATATTCATGTTTTATACCTATTCACACTTTGTACCTATTCACATTTTGTGCATATTCATATTTTATATCTATTCATTGATTTTATGTTTATTTATATTTTATTGTGTACGAACCTGTAAGTTTGCTATCTCCTCTAGACATATTGCATATGTATCCATATCCTTCAATTTCCCTCTTTATCATATCAAGGGCCTGTGCAGATTCACTTCCACTGCTTTTCTTATTTTTGTAAAGAGAATAATCCTTTCTATGGGTTTTAGGCGATAGATTTGGCATTATAACATTGCAACCAACGTCTAACCCCTTCTTTCTTCCATTCTCATCTATAGTTGCCAAGGCTGTTGTAGCCGGAAGCAAAACCTTTGGTAACAACAATCTCACAAGACTTAACATCAATATTGTTGTATCTAGATCACCACTTTTATAATGGTGCATATCCGTATCTTCATGAGTTATAAAAGGTCCAATTCCTACCATTTCAGGTTGAAGTTTTTTTATAAACCTCAGGTCTCTAACATAATCTACTGTACTGTACCAAGGAAGTCCTACCATAAAACCTGCCCCTGTCTGAAATCCCAATTTTTTTAGATTTAATAAACACTGTTTTCTAGATTCAAATTCCGATAGCGGATGTAGCCATTTGTACAGATTTTCATTTGTAGTCTCATGTCTAAGCAAAAATCTATCTACTCCCACTTCCTTCAATTTCATATAGCTTTCATAACTTCTCTCCCCTATTGATAGGGTAACTGCAGAGTTAGGACATTTCTCCTTTATCATAGAAACTATTTCTATCATTCTATCATCATTGAAGTATGGATCTTCACCACCCTGTAATACAAATGTAGAATACCCCAATTCTCTACCTATATCACAAGATTCTTCAATTTCTTTCATAGTCAATCTGTATCTATTTGCCTTTTTGTTAAAAGCATTTATTCCACAGTACCTACATTCTCTCTTACAATAATTTGTAAACTCTATCAGACCTCTTAGATAGACGTTTCTCCCATAGTATCTATCCCTTGTCTTTCCTGATTTAGAAAATAAGTATTCCCTAGACTCCTCATCTATATTATCTATAAGCCATATCAAATCATTATTACACAAATCATTATTAACATATAAAAAATCTATCATCGCCTTACATATTTCCTTTGACGATCGACCATTTTTTACATATTCACTTAATATCGATGGAAATTGAGAGTCCTCATCTATTCTTCTATACTCATCAATAAATTTATTTTTTATTTTTACAATATCTGATTTCGATTTTATTGAAACATCTTCACATATTTTTGTAGTAACATCCTTACTTAAGTTTGTCATAAAATCTCCACTTGATTCACAACTTTTGAATTTCACTATATTATCACCACCTTTCTCTAAATAGTCTAATTAATAAATAATCTTAACTTATTCCTAATTTTTTTATTAATATACAGGATTTTTTTAACAATTTCATTAAATAATAGTTATAGCATATTCTAAGTATTTTTATAAATAAAGCCACACCAATAATTTAATAAATATATTTACACTAATATTTTAATAAAAATATGTACATTTGTATTTTAATACACATATTAACATTAGTATTTCAATAAATGTATTTACATTTGTACTTTAATACACATATTAATATTAGTATTTCAATAAAAATATATTTACACTAATATTTTAATAAAAATATGTACATTTGTACTTTAATACACATATTAATATTAGTATTTCAATAAAAATGTATTTACACTAATATTTTAATAAACATATATAAATTATTTCCCATAACTTAATGATTATACACCTTTTTATGAAATTTGTATAATAATTTTTTAAAATATATCTCTTTCAATCTTTGTTTTATTTTTTAAAACCTTATAGATTATTTAAGCTACATAAGTTATAATTAATCTAAATGTTTGAAATTTATTAAGAATAGGAGAAAAAATGAAAAAAATACTAATTGTTGTAGATTACCAGCAAGACTTTATATCTGGAGCCTTGGGATTTGATAAAGCTCTTGAAATAAAGGGAAATATAATTAAAAAATTAAATTTATATTCACAAAATAATTATCAAATCGCATTTACTATGGATACACATGACGATTTCTACCTAGATACATTAGAGGGAAAATTTCTTCCTATTAAACATTGTATAAAAGGTAGCAATGGTCACAAACTACATCCAGATTTAGAGGATTACACAAAAAACGCATTAATCTTTGAAAAAAATACATTTGGAAGTAAGGAACTAGGCAAATATCTAGAAGAAAATTTCTTTGATGAAATTGAATTCTGTGGTTTGATTTCAAATATTTGCGTACTAAGTAATGCAATAATAGCACAGACCTTCTCTCCAAACTCAAAGATAATAATAGATAGAAGTGCTACCATATCTCATATTGACGAGATAAATGAAACATTTGATATCTATCTTTCATCTCTGGGAATAAAAAATAACTGATTCTAAAAATTCAGGTTAAGTAGAAAAAAATTAAATGTTATCAAGGTATCGCCTCGATAACATTTAATTTTACTGCCAAAAACTACATATACATAGCTTATATTATCTCTATATCAATATCTAATATAACTTTTATAATTCATTTCATACTGAACTAAAAACATACTGTTCTCACTATTTATAGTTCAAATCATAGTATATTCATAGATTGTATCATCTTTGAACATATATTTTATTTCTAATGTTTTAGACTAATTGCATAGTATGTCCGATATAATTTCTTGCATTTCCTCCAAAATATTTCCGCCCTTGATAACCTCGAAAGAAAGGTTTGTTTCTGAAGCCACTTTTCTTAAAGAACATAAATTTCTCTCATATGAATCTCCTAATTCTAGTTTTTCAATGATGAAATCATGAAATTCTTCCAATGTACCCATTTTGTTGAAGTCTACAATTATTTTTTCCATACTCATTTTCTCCTTATCGAATCAAAAATCTTTATACGTTTGTGATTTAAAATTCTTCATTGTCACAAATTCTTATACTATTATTTTATCATCAATTTCGCCTTTTGTGCTTTATTTTTTTAAATAAATTAAATAATAAACTTAAAAAACGTTTTCTATTTATTATTTATTATTAATTTAACCTTATTATTTAATATTTCTTTAGGAAAACATTTTTAATATCATATTATAAGCTACATTAATTTCATATTATAAACTACTCTATTTTCATATTATATTCTATGTTACCTTTATTTTTGATTTTTTATCCAATCAACTCCAATATCTACTATTTTACAATAATATGCTTTTGTTTCATTATATTTTTATTAACTATAGCGGGTTTATATGCACCATGCAGTGCTTACAATTTTTGAACTTATCTTCTACTTCATAGTGAACTTCTTCTGCAATCTGATGTGATTGATAAAGGTTTAAATTCCCATCTGAAGAAATTTCTATATCTACATACATCTTTGAACCAAATTCTCTAGTTCTCAAATCATCAATTTTTATTACACCATCAATTGACATTACCAAATTTCTTATTTCATCTTCTATTTCATCACTACATCTCTTATCTACCATCTTATCCATTCCATCTTTGAATATATCGACTCCAACCTTTAATATCATTAATGAAATCAATACACTTGCAATAGGATCAAAGATTGGATATCCCAATCTAGAAAACAATATACCTATCAAGGCTCCTATAGATGATATAGCATCTGACCTGTGATGCCATGCGTCTGCCATAAAAGCTGGTGAATTTATTTTTTTTGCATAAAACCTTGTATACCAAAACATCATCTCCTTAGATATTATTGATACAACCGCTGCAATCAATGCCAACATTCCAGGCTCTACTACCTTTGAATTATTGAAATTCATTATTTTTTCTATAGCTGAATACCCCAATGCCATACCTGTTGCCAATAAGATAAGGGATAATATTATCGAAGCCATACTCTCAAATCTATCATGACCATATGGGTGTTTCTTGTCTTCTTTCTTTTTTGATATTCTAACACCTATATATGCCACAGCAGTTGCAAATACGTCCGATAATGAATGTACTGCATCAGATATCATTGCATCAGAATTTGAGACTATACCTGCAATTAACTTAAATACTGTAAGCAATATATTTCCCAAGACACCAACGATGGACATTTTCTTTATTATTCTATTTTCATCATTTATATTCATACTTTTCACTCCTTTATATCATTTTATATTTATTTTAAAGCCCATTCTCATTTAATTATCAATTGATATAAATACTATAATACACCTGTTTTTTATATTTGTCAACATAAATCTAAAAATACTCCTTTATCTATCTTCATTGCTATAATTATTATTAACATGTTATAATATAATATATATTTAAATAAGGAGGTAAGATTTTGAAAAGTATAGATAAACAAAAGAAGTTGGTATTAAAAGCTACTAATATTTTAGAGACCGTTCTTGCATTTATAATTCTTCTTGTAGTTGTTCTTGGTACCATAGATACACTAAGAAAAATATATCATACATATATATTAAATTTTTCAAATCCGGTAAACTATCAAGAGCTAAACTCTATGTTTGCAACTATTCTTTTATTGGTAATCGGTGTAGAATTGGCAGTAATGCTTTCTCTTCATATACAAAGGGCATTAATAGATGTATTATTGTTTGGAATTGCTAGAAAAATGCTTTTATTACCAAAATCCAATGGTATGAGTGAAGTACTATTGGGAGTAGCTGCAATCGGATTATTATTTGTAATAAAAAAGCATCTAATAAAGGATAAATTATCGTCTGATGAAGATGAGATTACTTAAAAATACATAATACAAAAATTAGGTTGACCACAACTTTTTTATATGGGATTTTAGTTGACATCTCAACTAAATTTCCGTATAATTATATTAGTTGATGAGTCAACTTTTTTTTATTTTATCCTATGTTGACTTAAATTTTGTATGGAGGTATTTTATGGACAAGTCAAATTTCGGCAGACTTATATCTATTCTTTATAGAAAGGCACACGTATATAAGGCTTACCATCTTAAAAAATATAATATAACTGTATCTGAACAACCTTTTTTAAATGTACTATACAAAAAAGATGGTGTAAGTCAGGATGATTTATCTAAGTATCTTTGTATAGATAAGGCATCTACTGCAAGAGCAATTCAATCACTTATAAATAAAGGTTTTGCTGTTAAGGTTAAGGATGAAAACGACAAAAGAATCAATAGGATATTTTTGACAGAAAAAGGATTGGCTACTAAGGATGATGTATTTGATGTCTTAAATACATGGAGTGAAATTCTTACTAGCGATATGAGTTCAGAGGAAAAAGAACTTGCAAATTCATTTTTAGAGAGAATGGCTCTTAATATAGAGGATTATTTTAAAAAAGGAGGTTGTAGATGAGTTCAGAAAAAACAATAAACGTCAATTCTGATGTTTCAATCGATATTACAAATACAAATTCCGATAATCCCTTGGGATATGAAAGAATTTCTAAATTATTATATAAGTTTTCTATTCCATCGATTATCGGTATGACTATAAACGCATTGTATAATGTTGTTGATAGAATATTCATAGGAAATAGCCCAGATTTGGGTACGAATGGACTTGCAGCGATTACTATTTGTTTCCCTGCGATGATAATAATACTTTCAGTTGGAATATTACTCGGTCAAGGTGGTGCAACTTTTTTTGCTATAAGCCTTGGTAAAGGCGAGGATGAAAAAGCAAGACATATCCTCGGAAATACTTTGAGTATGACAATAATATTCAGCGCTATTATAAGTTTGATTGGCATTTTGTTCTTAGATAAATTATTGGTCCTATTTGGAGCAAGTAATACAATAATGCCTTATGCTGATCAATATATGAAAATAATTCTAATAGGTGCTATATTCCAGGTAGTAGGTATGGGTCTTAACAACCTAATGAGATCAGATGGCAAACCTAAGCTAGCAATGGCTACTATGTTTATTGGAGCTGGTATAAATGTAATTTTAGACCCTCTTTTAATCTATGGGCTTCATATGGGAATGAGAGGAGCAGCAATTGCAACCATCACATCTCAATTTATTTCCATGATTTGGTGTATAAGTATATTTACAAAAAAAAGCGCCAAATATAGAATTGAAAAAAAATATATGAAAATAAATCTTGAGTTATGCAAAAAAATACTTACGCTGGGTATGCCAGGATTTATATTGCAATTGGTAAATAGTTCATTGGCACTGTTATTAAATTCATCGATATTAAAATACGGTGGAGACATTGCAGTATCTGGAATGGGAATAATCAATACAATTCAAACATTATTGCTTCTCCCTGTTATAGGACTAAACCAAGGTCTTCAGCCTATAGTTAGCTTCAATTATGGAGCTAAAAAATATACTAGAGTAAAAAAGGCAGTATTATTAACTATAATAGTCGCAGTTATTATATCTACTATTGGATTTTTCATTTCAAGATTCGTTCCACATTTGCTCGTGGCAATGTTTAATCGTGATGAACATCTGATGACATTTACAGTATCTGCAATTCAAAAATGGTTTTTGTTAATTCCTCTTAGTGGATTTCAAATCGTAGCATCAAACTTCTTTCAGGCGATTGGAAAGCCAAAAAAGGCTTTAATGTTAACTATGACTAGACAGGTAATTGTTTTGATGCCTTCGATAATAATACTTTCTAGGATGATTGGAATGAATGGAATACTATATTCTGCACCTATTGCAGATTTCGTATCTTCTGTAGTCACTGCTTTTTTCTTCTTTACATTTATAAAAAATACACTATCATCAAAAGAAGAAATAAAAATACAGTAATACAAAATATATAAAATATCATTAATACAAAATATATAAAATAACATTAATACAAATACACTCAAAATTATTGATGTATTAATAATGCAGTTACACTCAAAAATATATGGATATTAATAACTCAATTATACTTAAAATTTACATTTATTGATAATGCAACCTAAACATAAAAACAGCCCTTTTAGATATAATTTACTAAAAAGGCTGTTTTTTTATAATTCTTTTATATAATTTCTTCTAAAATAATTACAGTTCTCGTATTTCGATACTTCCTTTGCCATAAATACTCCCACAATTATTTATGTTCTCGTATTACAATGCTTCCTTTGCCATAAATACTCCTACAATTATTTATGTTCTCGTATTACGATGCTTCCTTTGCCATAAATACTCCTACAATTATTTATGTTCTCGTATTACGATG
>F241_Great_Cormorant__coassemble_694_pt1 | contig 13148 bp, 9 predicted proteins | sample F241_Great_Cormorant__metabat2_high_PE_009 | metagenome-assembled genome bin F241_Great_Cormorant
TCCTTCCAGTACTAACATCACATAAGTTTACACTCATGTTGGAATCAACAGATTTTAAGGATTTAAATTCATCTATTCCTAACACTTTTGGTAAGTAGTTTTTATTGATTTTAAAGATATTAGATCTAAGAACTCTCTGTACTGTAGAACTTGAAATACTATATGTAGATGCAATATGCTTCATAGAAACATTATCTGCTAGTTCTAGGTTAACACATTCTTTTACTTTATTTGAAATAAAGCAATTTTTTTGAATCACAGGTGTTTGTGGCATAAAGGATCTACCACAGTGTTTGCAATAAAAGCGTTGTTTTTTAATCTCAACATCAATGGTTTTAAATTAAATTGACCTACTAAAATATTTATAACTTGGTTTCCATTTTTAACGATATTATAATTGTCTTTTTTTGTTTTGCAATGTTCACATCTAGAAGGGTCATATGTTAGTTCAGCTTCAATTATTGTATGTTCAACACCCCTAATAACCTTAGATTTAAAAAAATTACCAGTAAATTTTATATTTTTATCGTCAATTCCTATTATTTCTGCTATAATTGTATTATAAGACATGTCAATTCTCCTTTGTAATATTATTTGGCTTAACTTTATTATATAACGAGATTGACATGTTTTTCTATATAAATTATAAGCGTTGATAGTAATTTTTCTCCTTCATTGTCTTTCGACTTTGAAGTTTTTTTTACCATCAACGCTATTATATTATAGAACCAAAAATTTCTTTCTCCGATTACATAAAGGCATTTTGTTTAAAATCGACTATGCAAATTTAGTTCGATCTTATTATCTCACAATTTCTAGGAAAAGCATTATAATCTATTGCTACACTACTTGGAATTACAACTCTTCTTACATTAGTATCTGTGAAAGCACAACCTTTTATACTTTTAACACCATTCTCTATAATTACTTCGCTAAGGCTCGTGCAGTTCTCAAATGCGTTAAAACCTATTTCTTCAACGCTTCCTGGTATCCTTATGCTAATTAAATTTTTATTATTATTAAATGCACGGTTACCTATTTTTCGTACACTATTTGGAATTATCAATTCTCTTATGTCGCAATCATTAAATGCAAATTCACCTATTTCTTCAACGCTATTTGGAATTGTAATTTGTCTCAATCCTTTATTACTCCAAAATGCAGACCTACTTACTTTTCTTACACTATTTGGGATTATCAATTCTTTTATATCACAACCATAAAATGCATATTCACCTATTTCTTCAACACTTCCTGGTATCGTTATGCTAATTAAATCTCTATTATCCGAAAATGCATGGTCACCTATTTTCCGTACACTATTTGGAATTATCAATTCTCTTATGTCGCAATTCTCAAATGCACATTCACCTATTTCTTCAACGCTATTTGGAATTGTAATTTGTCTCAATCTTTCATTATTCGAAAATGCATATTCACCTATTTCTTCAACACCATTTGGAATTATCAATTCTTTTATATCACAACTATCAAATGCATAGGAACCTATTTTTTTTACAGTGTTTGGTATTCTTATATTTTTCAAATTCTTATTGCCACTAAATCCCGATAATATATTTAATCCATTTGATAGTTTAATTATATTTATATTATTATGACCAAACGAATTTTTTTCAATTATAGTTATATTATCAGGTATTTTCACACTCTCCAACTCATTATAATCAAAAGCGCGTTTCCCTATATATCGTACACTATTAGGTATATTTATTTTCTTTAGTTTGCACCCTGCAAAAGCACATTCTCCAATATTATACAAATATGATGGTAGATTTGCATGTTTAATTTCATATCTACCTAAATAGTCTATATCTCTTAAAGTATCTGGAAATACCGCCCTTTCTATTGTTCCATATTTACTAGATTTGTTAGGATCATAATACTTCCCGATATAGTCACAAGAATAATTAACACATTTATATTCAGATTCTAAATTATCCTTACTAAGAGCTATTCCTCTAACTTTGACACCTTCTATTTCTTCCGGAATATATAATATTGCAGGTTTTTCTGATGGCATTTCAAGTTCTGTTACTATTCCATATTCAAATTTTTTTACCTTCACTAAGTGATTACTTGATGGATGTAATACATTTTCATCTTTGAACATTTCTCTGATTTCATCATCTGTCATATTTAACAAAGTTTCATAACTAATATTATCTGTACTCGGTCTACTTATTTCACTTCCAGTTGATGATAATTTTTTCTGATAAATCACAAACTCTTGTTTCAATGCCTCTGCTCTTAAATCCATTCCCATTAATTTTATACAGTCAAATTCAAATATTAATGATACAGGTATATATATCTTCAACATTAAACTTGAGTCTATATTACTATCTACAGTTGCCTTTACACCATCATCATTTATATTTAGACCTATATTTCCTTTAGCATCAAATTTGGATTTTAGAGCTATTTTTCCTGTTGTAGAAACTATTGTAACTCCATCCCATTTAATAAGTAATATATTTGCCTCAAAAGCCGTTATTTCTATTCTAATCTCCAATACAGGTCCAGCATCAACAGTACAACTGGCACCTGCATTAAAGGACATATTTTTTTTATTTGTAATCTCATTTATATCCTCAAATGAATTATCTGTTGCTTTAAACCTTTTACCTAGTTTAAAACCTACTTTTCTTTCAACTTCTATCTTAACCTTCAATTCTCCATTTGCAGCAAATTCAATATACGTTTTTATAATAATATTAACCTTAAAAGGTGGTTTTATCGGAATTTCAATTTTTAAATCTCCTAAACTAACCTTCTTATCTATTTTTTTAGTCAACTCTATAACATGTGACATTTTAAAATCAAGTGATGAATTTATAAATACTTCAACAGTTTTTTTGGAAGTATTTATATCTATATGTACCTTGGGAGATTCAATTTTTATACTTGGTTTTAATTTATCGTAATTTATGTCTCTTCTAATCCTTCTCCCTCTCACTCTTGTAGTGTTAGATTCATCTCCAAAATGTTCTTTTAATTTTTCATTTACATAATTTCCATCTAATTCATAACCCTTTACCATTCCATTTTCTTTTATCAAAGAAATATTTTCATTGTTTTTTACGTATTCTGCAATATTTACATCATCTTTTATTTCTAAGTTTTCGAAAACTTCTTGTATTTCTGGAGTTTTACCTACTATTACATAATTTCCATTTTCTTTTTTTACAGATTCTGCCTTTACCGCAATACCATTCAAAAATTCATTATTAGGCTTTATTACCAATACTTTTCCAGGTTCAGGTTTTTCGTCAGGTGACTTTTGTGGTAAGATTAATTTTAATTTTTCTGTACCATCCACGTCTAAATTTGCAGCTTTAATATCATTAATGAATTTGTCACTATCATTAACTTCTACTACGTTAGATTTTATTTTTCCTTTTTCGTCTGAAAATAATTCGTCATTTTTTTTATTATTACCCGGAATGTACATAAAGCTTTGCTTTACATTTTCCTTCAATAATGTACCTTTTTTTGAGCGTAATTTTTTTACATATATTGTATATCTTATATCTTTTTTATACCCATCGTTAGGTGGTTTTATTTTTATTTTTCTATTATCCAATTCATCTACTTGAGAATTTACTAAAACAATCTTATTTTCATTTGTTCTTATATATACACTATTTTCATTAACACTGTTTTTATCAATAGGAGTACTTAATGTTACAATAAATTCCTTGTTTTTATCGTAGGTATATATATCTTCTCCTATTTTCTTAAAACTCATATCTTCTGCAGCATATATTGTATTATAAAACAAAGGTGCAGCAGATAATATGAATGATATTACAATAATAATAGATGTTATTTTTATCAATAATTTTTTCATAATCTACCTCTCTATTTAATACTTACAACATGAAAATCTTCTATATTTTCAATAGTTTGTTTATCATGGTTTTCTCCTTGAGTATTTCCTCCTGATGAGCCTGTGTTTACTTCACCCGAATTTGTTTCATTTGTTCCACCTGGATTTGTCTTACTTTTCTCAACTAGCTTTGTTTCACTTATAACATCCGACTTTGATATGCTACTTACTTCTGATTTACTTCCACCGCTTCCTGTTCCTGTAAAAGAATTTCTATTATCAATAAATTCCTTATTTTTTTCATTTTTATATAATGTTTTTTCTATATTATTTGATACCGAATTCATACCACCTATAAGAAATACATCTTTCACATTTTTTGTAGCTTCTTCTATATTTCTCTTCATTTCATCTTGATTGTTTGAATTAACTAACAATATAGGTGATTTGTATTTTGCTACCAATGATGTAGATGATAATGCATCTGCAAATCCTTCACCACTTGCAAGTATTAGCTTGTCATAGTTTCCAAATCGTTTAAGAATCTTCATACTTGTATCATATCTATTAGATCCTGCTATTCTATCTACATTTTCTACCTTAGACTTTATTTTCTTTTCTATACTTTTAGATACGGATTTTTCACCACCTATTATGGTTGCTTTTTTTATATTCCTTGTATTTATAAAATTATCAACTGTATTTGGCATTATATCTGACTGTGTAAGCACAATAGGTTTAGAGTATTTTTGAGATAGTGATGTTGCAGATAATGCATCTGGAAATTTTTCTCCACTTACTATTATTACCTCATCTTTATTTACACTTTCTGCAATTTTTATAGATGTTTCATATCTATTTTTACCTGCTATTCTAGTTGTTTTTTTACCTATACTATTTTCCAATTCAGATGATATAGAGTTTTCTCCTCCTAAAATAACTACTTCATAAGAATTGTTTATGGCTTCTTTGATATCCTTTGTTAAGGTTTTCCCGTTTGTAAGTATAAGCGGGCTATCTTCAGTCACCAATATTCCTCCTGATAATGCATCTGGATACTGATTTCCATTTGCCAATATAATCTTACGATATTTTTTTCCCAATATTTTGCTTACCTCTATAGAGGTTTGATATCGATTAATTCCTGATATCCTTCTTAAATTTATCTTAGAATATGCATTTGCATTTTGCATAGAAACATATCCCATACTAGATAACAATAAACTCAATGATAAGATTATAAAAAAATTCATTCTATTTTTTTTCATTTTATTCCTCCTTGTTAGTATTTTGTGCTGAAACATCTTAATATAATTATAAGGTAAATTTATATAATATGCAATATTTTTTTATAAAATCGACTTTTTTATATTAAGATTCGATTTTTTTGCAAAGTGAGAAGCATATCGGGAGTTTGACACTTTACGAAACAAAAATTATTCAAGAGCTTTAAAAAGCTTTATTTTTTGTCAACCTTTTAATTTAATACTTACTAAATATACTAAATTACGTTATAAAATAAGTTAAAGTATATTTTTACGATGGATTAATTATGTATGTTTCAATCATAGAACCAAAAAATAGTAAAAATGTATATACTAAGAACGTATACTAAAGATGATGGTTAAACTTCATCAACAGTTCATAGAAAATTAGGGAACTCAATAATCTATTACCGTTGTTTGATAATAATAAAGACAAACTAATGGAATGGGCAAAAAGTGAAGCAAAAAAATATACTGATGAGTACAATGAAAAAACAAAAAAACACAAGATAGAAATACCTCAAGGTAAACCTAAAATGTATTAAGACAGATTATATAATGCTGGTTATCTCTTCTTACAACAATTATGTTATGAATTTAAATTACCTTATATTTGCAACAAGATCAAGAAAAAATATAAATTCAAATACGATTTAAATGCCATTCTTACAGAGCTTATATATGCTAGAATTTTATCACCATCAAGCAAAAACTCAAGCTATAATTTTTGTAAGACACTTTTAGAACCACCAAAATATGAACTTCATGATGTGTATAGAGCATTATCTGTTCTCGCCGATGAAAATTACATTATTCAAGAAGAAGTTTATAAAAACTCAAACTTCATTCATGTAAGGAATAAAAAAATACTATTTTATGATTGTACAAACTACTATTTTGAAATAGAGGAAAAAGATTGCATAAATAAATATGGTAAAAGTAAAGAGCACAGACCCAACCCTATTGTAACCATGGGAATGTTCATGGATGCAGATGGTATATCTATAGCTTTTGACGTCTTTCCTGGAAATCAAAATGAACAAACAACACTTAAACCTATTGAAAAAAGAGTTATAAAAGATTTTGAATGCAGTGAGTTCATATTCTGTTCGGACTCTGGGTTAGCTAGCAAAAGCAATAAAGAATTTAATACTTTTAATAACAGAGCATACATAATCACTCCATCTTTAAGGAATTTGAAAAAAGAAGATAGAGAAAATGCATTAAAAGCGGAATATTTCAGCCTTCCTGGTAATAATAAATACATAAACCTAAATGATTTAGATGAAACAGACCCTTCTGTATATAACTCAATTTACTATAAAGAAATACCTCTAGATAGCTCTATTCCTAATGAGAGTTTAATAGTAACTTATTCACCAAAATATAAGTACTCCCAAAGGCAAATAAGGAAAAAACAAATAGGTAGGGCCGAGAAAATGATAAATACATCAGGTAAAAAACCAAGAGTTAATAACCCTAATGCCCCAGCAAGATTTATAAAAAAGACTCCTATTACTAATGACGGAGAAATAGCTGAAAAAGAAATATTATCCCTTGATTTAGAAAAAATATATGAAGAAAGCAAGTTTGATGGTTTTTATGCAGTTGTAACAAATCTTGAAGGTGATATTTCAGAAATCATAAAAATAAATAAAAATCGTTGGGAGATTGAAGAAAACTTTAGAATAATGAAAACAGAATTCAAATCGAAACCAGTTTATGTTCAGCAAGAAGATAGGATAAAAGCCTGTTTTTTAACTTGTTACTTAAGTCTTTTAATATATAGATTGCTAGAAAAAAGACTAGATAATAAATATACTTGCGAAGAAATCATCAAGGCTTTAAAAGGTATGAATTTAGTTAAGATAGACGAAGAAGGTGGATATACTATCGGATATAAGAGAACTGAAATAACCAATGCTCTGCATAAACAAGCAGGATTTGAAACAGATAATTATTATTTAAGTAAATCACAGATGAAAAATATAATAAAAAAATCAAAAGAGGCTAAAAAACAGTACGTTTAAAAAATGAATACATGCCACAGAATCCTTATAAATCAAGAGCTTTGGGACTTTCTATTTTATCAAACTGTCAAAGACTAGAATTTCACATAAAAAATATCCCTCCTTACTGAACTATAAATCGTCCATTAAGAAGGGTATATATCATTATTAATAATAGAGTCTTTATCATCAATGTGTTCTATATGTTATCAATGATAAATTATATTATGTCATCATCTATACACTATATGTATTATCAATGATGTACTATATTGTATCATCATCGACGATGTTTTTTTCGTTATTATAGATAACTATTGGATCTTCGTTATTTTCTATGCAGTCCTTAGTTACTATTACTTTTTCTACATTGTCCATAGATGGAACCTTAAACATAGAGTCCATAAGTGAATGTTCAATTATACTTCTAAGACCTCTTGCTCCAGTGTTTCTTTCTATGGCTTTTTTTGCAATTGCTCTCAAAGCTTCTTCATCAAATTCCAATTCAGTATAGTCGTACTCGAATAATTTTTTATACTGCTTTACCAATGAATTTTTAGGTTCTGTAAGAATTTCTACAAGAGAATCCTCATCAAGCAAATCTAGTGTTGCAATTACAGGTATTCTTCCTATGAACTCCGGAATTATACCAAATTTCAACAAGTCATCTGGCAATACCTGTGAGTATATAGTACCTATATTTACATCCTTTTTGCTCTCTACCTTAGCTCCAAAACCAAGTACCTTTTCATTTCCTCTTTTTTGTATTATCTTTTCAATACCATCGAAGGCACCACCTAGTATAAATAGTATATCTGTTGTATCTACCTTTAGATATTCTTGTTGAGGATGTTTTCTACCTCCAGTAGGTGGTACATTGGCAACAGTTCCTTCAAGTATTTTCAACAATGCCTGCTGAACTCCTTCACCACTTACATCTCTAGTTATAGATGGATTTTCAGATTTTCTTGAAATTTTGTCTATCTCATCTATATAGATAATACCCTTCTGTGCTCTTTCTATATTGAAGTCTGCAGCTTGTACAAGTTTTAAGATTATATTTTCTACGTCTTCTCCAACATAACCAGCTTCTGTAAGAGATGTTGCATCTGCTATTGCAAATGGAACATTTAGAATCTTTGCTAATGTCTGAGCTAGTAATGTCTTTCCTGAACCTGTAGGTCCTAGAAGAAGTATGTTACTCTTTTGTATTTCTACATCATCATTATTTCTTTTTCCGCTGTATATCCTTTTATAATGATTGTATACCGCTACCGATAATGCTTTTTTGGCACTTTTTTGACCTATTACATAATCGTCTAATATCTTCATGATTTCCATAGGTTTTGGAAGATTTCCCTCTAAAACTTCATCATCTTTAGATATTTCTTCCGCTATGATTTCACTACACAAATCGACACACTCATCACATATATATACACCCGGACCAGCTATTATTCTTTTAACCTGATCTTGATCTTTGCCGCAGAAAGAACACTTATATGGTTGATTATTCTTTGTCGTCATATCCGTCACGTCCTTTCTTTATTTTCTATTAAGCATTACCTCGTCAATCAAGCCGAAATCCTTGGCTTGCTCTGCCGTCATAAAATTATCTCTTTCTGTATTTTCTTTTACAACTTCTAAGCTTTGTCCAGTTTTTTCAGCTAATATAGTGTTTAGCTTGTGTTTTGTATCCAATAAAAATCTTGTATGTATTTCTACATCTGTAGCCTGTCCTCTTGATCCACCTAAAGGTTGGTGTATCATTATAGTGCTATTTGGAAGAGCATATCTCTTTCCCTTTGCACCCGCAGCTAATAAAAATGCTCCCATTGATGCAGCCATACCTATACAAATTGTGCTTACATCAGGCTTTATGTACTGCATAGTATCATAAATAGCCATACCAGCAGTTACACTTCCTCCAGGAGAATTTATGTATAAATAAATATCCTTATCTGGGTCATCAGCTTCCAAAAACAACATCTGAGCTACTATTAAACTCGCTGTAGTGTCGTTTACCTCATCACCTAAGAATATAATTCTATCTTTAAGTAGTCTAGAGTAAATATCATAAGATCTTTCTCCTCTACCATCTTGTTCTACAACGTATGGTACTAATGCCATATTATAACCTCCTTTTCCTGTAATCTTTAATTTGTGTGGTTTTACAATAATCTATTATATAGTTTCTACCACTGTTTAGTTTATTTCTACCACTATTTATTTTATGATTTCCATCACTATTTATTTTATGATTTCCATCACTGTTTGTTTTTATGGTTTTATAAGTATTTATTTTATGATTTTGCCACTATTTATTTTATGGCTTCTATCGCTATTTGATTTTATGGTTTTACCATTATTTATTTTTGATAATTCTTACCATCATTTTAGATAAAGACCACAAAAATTGTGGTCTCCTCTAAATTAAATACAAAATGTACTTATATTATATCATCTTTGCTGAATCCATTAGGAAGTCTAAAGTCTTGTTTATAGATAACTTATTTCTTATTCCTTCAAGTTCATTCTTTCCTATGTTCTTCTTTATAGCTTCTATGTCTAAACCATATGCTGATGCAAATTGTTGCATATCAGCTTCTACATCTTCATCAGATGCCTGAATATTTTCAGCTTCCATTATCTTGCTTATAAGAAGGCTCTTTTTAACTTCTTCTAAAGCTTCTTTTCTTCTAGATTCTCTTATTTCTTCTACAGTCTGACCTGAGAATTCACAGAACTTTTCTATGCTCCATCCCTGGTATGACAACTGCATATCCATTTCTGAAAGCATGTTGTCTAGTCTATCTTCTACCATTGCTTCTGGTATTTCGATGTCTAGCTTTTCAACTAGCTTTTCAACTAATTTAGTTCTCATTTCATCATTAGCAAGCTTTGCTAAATCTATATCTAATTTTGTCTTTATATCATTTCTAAGTTCTTCAACAGATTCAAATTCAGTAGTATCCTTAACAAAGTCATCATTTAATTCTGGAAGTTCCTTCTTTTCTAACTTGTTTACAGTTACCTTGAATACAACTGGCTTTCCTGCTAATTCTTCAGATGGATAATCTTCTGGGAAAGTTACGTTTACGTCGAATTCTTCTCCTACTGGCTTTCCTACCATCTGATCTTCAAATCCTGGTATGAATCCACCTTCTCCTACTACTATAGAATAACCTTGTGCACTTCCACCATCGAATAGCTCACCATCTAGGTATCCATCAAAATCTATATTAGCTATGTATCCACTTTCAACAGGACCTTCTACTTCAAGTATTCTAGCCTGTCTCTCTCTTAGCTTATCTATTTCAGAATTTATATCTTCATCAGATGCTTCCTTAACTATCTTTTCTATTTCAACACCCTTGTATTCTGGTAAATCAAATTCTGGTACAACGTCTACTTCAAATTCCAATGTAGTTGAATTGTCATCAGAAACTTCCTTTATTGAAAGTTTTGGCTGGCTAACTGGATGTAGGTTTAACTCATCTATAGCCTTTGGATATGCATCTGATAATACTATATCCATTGCATCTTCAAAGAATACACCCTTACCATAGTTTAATTCTATTATCTTTCTAGGTGCCTTACCCTTTCTGAATCCAGGTATGTTATATCTAGATTTTGTTCTATTGTATGCTGTCTGAACCGCTTTTTCAAATTCAGCTGCATCTATTGTAATTTCAAATTTTACAGAGTTTCCTTCTTTGTTTATTAATACAGTTTTCATTTCATCCTCCAATTTATTAATTATAATTGTCTCACTAACTGTAATATATCCATATTTTTTATTTTAAACCACAGTTAGCGTAATTTCACCTTTTAATTATACTATAAAAGAATAGTATTTGCAATTATTTATAAGATTTTTACCCTTTTTCCTAAATAATATTTACATATCATCTTAAAATGTGAAATACTCGTATTCGTAATGCTCTTGGTTTATATCCATTATGACATAACTTTTTTCAATTCCATCCCTAGGCTGAGATAGGGAACCTGGATTTAAAAACTGAGTCTTTCCAATCACTCTATGCTCTTTAATATGAGTATGACCGAATATGGCTATATCAATGTTATTTTCGTTTGAAAATCTTGCCAAATCATTTAGCCCATACTTTACTCCATACCTATGTCCATGCGTCAAAAATATTTTTAGTCCCTCTAATTCAAAAATCATATCTTCATCTGTGTTTTCAATGTCGCAATTTCCCCTTACTGCACATACAGGTACATTTGTTTCATTGTGAAGATATACTGAATCTCTAAAATTATCTCCGGCATGTATTATCAAATCTATGCTTGACTTTATTATAGGTACCAATCTATCTAGATTTTTTTTGTTATTATGCGAATCCGATAAAATTAAAACCTTCATATCTACACCTTCTTTGGAATTTATTTATATACTTCTAGATTCTATTATTTCCTTTAATCCTGTTTTCATTTTTTTCAGGGCATTGTATCTATGGCTTAATTTATTTTTTTCTTCAGGCTTCATTTCTGCAAATGTAATATCATATCCTTCTGGAATGAACATACAGTCATACCCAAACCCATTTTCACCTTTTTCTTCAAATCCAATGTGTCCTTCTACCTCACCTCTGTAATGCGCCTTTTTTCCATCTGGAAATACAACTGCTATCACAGATACAAATCTAGCTCTTCTATTTTCTAGTGGAATATCTTTAAGTTCTTCAAATAGTTTTTTTCTATTTTCTTCATCAGTAGCATTTTCACCTGAATATCTAGCTGAATATACTCCTGGTCTTTTGTCTAAACAGTCAACTTCCAAACCTGAATCATCTGCTATTGCGATTTTATTTGTACGCTTACATATTTCAGTGGCCTTAATAATTGCATTGTGTTCAAAGGTTCTTCCGTTTTCTTCTATTTCAATTCCTTCCAAATTTTCATCTTTAAGTGAAGTTATTTTAAAATCATAGTCTGACAACAATTGGCTAATTTCGTCTAATTTATGCTTGTTACCAGTCGCTATTACTGCTTCTTTTTTATATTCACAGCCTATGATTTCATCGCTTACCTCTCCTAGTACTTCTCTTTGTATCCTCATCAACTCTCTATTGCCTTTTTCAGCATATTCAAGTATTTTTACTAACTCTAATTTAGTAAACGGTCTTTCTTCTCCCGTACCTTGAATTTCTATGAATTCTCCTCTATGGTTCATGACTACATTACAATCAATTTCAGCTACGGAATCTTCTTCATAGCATATATCAAGCATAACTTCGCCGTTGATTATCCCTACGCTTATTGCAGACATAAGGGTAGTTACAGGCATTTTTTTTATGATATTATCTTTTTTCAGACTGTATAATGCATCACATACTGCAACGTATGCCCCCGTTATAGATGCCGTTCTTGTTCCTCCATCTGCCTGTATAACATCACAGTCTATCCATATTGTTCTCTCTCCAAGTTCTGATAAATTTACAGATGATCTTATTGCACGACCTATTAGTCTTTGTATTTCCTGACTTCTTCCATCCAATTTTCCTCTGCTTATATCTCTTTTTTTTCTCTTTTGAGTTGAACTCGGTAACATAGAATATTCTGCACTTATCCATCCAGTTCCGCTTCCCTTTAAGAAAGGAGGCACACCATCTTCAACTGCCGCCGTACATATTACCTTTGTTTCACCAACTTCAATAAGAACAGACCCCTGTGCATATTTTGTGAAATTTCTAGTTATTTTCACATCTCTTATCTCATTTACCAATCTGTTATCTCTTCTTTTTTCAAATTCGTTTGTCATAACCTAATCCCTTCCTCAAACTACATGAATCCTATATATTTATACAATATATTATTTAAGTATTCTCATGTACTCAATGCCTTATACTATTATACTATCTTATTTGAGTGTTTTCATACAATCAATAACTTATACCATTATACTATCTTATTTGAATGTTTTCATGCACCCAATAACTTATACTATTATACTATCTTATTTGAGCGTTTTAATATAATCAATAACTTATACCATTATAC
>F241_Great_Cormorant__coassemble_698_pt1 | contig 13001 bp, 10 predicted proteins | sample F241_Great_Cormorant__metabat2_high_PE_009 | metagenome-assembled genome bin F241_Great_Cormorant
GTTAAGCATCACTGGTTTTCAAGACCAGCTCCTTAAACCACTCGGACACCTCTCCGAAATGATCCATCCGCGATTCGAACGCGGGACACCTTGATTAAAAGTCAAGTGCTCTACCTACTGAGCTAATGGACCGTATTGATATTATATGTTGTATTCTGGAGCTGGTGATAGGAATCGAACCTACAACCTGCTGATTACAAGTCAGCTGCTCTACCGTTGAGCCACACCAGCACCTTATATGGTGGGAGTAACAGGGCTCGAACCTGTGACCCCCTGCTTGTAAGGCAGGTGCTCTCCCAGCTGAGCTATACTCCCATCTATGACCCCTAGGGGAATCGAACCCCTGTTACCGCCGTGAAAGGGCGGTGTCTTAACCGCTTGACCAAGGGGCCAAGTTAAAGCTCCAAGGGTGGGGCTCGAACCCACAGCCTACCGGTTAACAGCCGGTTGCTCCACCATTGAGCTACCTTGGAATAACGTGGCTACTTCCTACTCTCCCAGGCGGCTTCCCACCAAGTACCATCAGCGTTAAAGAGCTTAACTTCTGTGTTCGGAATGGGAACAGGTGTATCCTCTTTGCTATTGTAACCACATTTCTTTCAAACTTTTTCAAAAGACATTTATTATTTTATCACATCTTTTTGAGTTTGTCAAGTATTTTTTTATTTCTTTTTTTATTTCTTTTTTCAAGTCCTCTTATCACTTTCGGACAAGATATATAATAACATTTTTATCAGTTATTGTCAAGACTTTTTTAAAAAAAGTTTTTTATTTTTTTATTTCTTTTTTTTGAAGTTTTTTTATTTTCTTGCCCTTTTCTCAAGGACAAGTATTATATTATCATATTAGATTTCATAAGTCAATATGTTTTTTCATTTTTTTTGTTTTTTTCATATTTATTTTTAGTTTCATCTATCATTATATTTATCCAGCCCATCATATTATATATTTTTCTTGTTTCTCCATGGAACTTTTTATTTAACTTTTTGTGTGTTTTTTCATTCTATATAGCTACATTATTTTTCTTTGTTACACAGCTGCCTTGTTTTCATTATTACAATTATTTATATCAACCTATTTTATATAATTTAATATAAAAAACGTATATCGATTAATATTATATTTTCAACAAATAAAAACCGATATACGCATGTATTTTTGTATTATTATATAAATATATATTTTAAAATTATGTAATTATCCTTATTATATCAATATATATTTTAAATTTATGTAATTATCCTAATATAGATTTTGCTGTTTCTACTACATTTTCAGTTGTAAATCCAAAATGCTTGAATAATTCTCCAGCTGGAGCTGATGCACCAAATGTAGTCATAGCAACAACTTTTCCATTCATTCCTACATATTTGTACCATGGCATGTCACTACCCGCTTCAACTGCTAATCTTGCTTTTACAGAAGATGGTAATACAGACTCTTTGTATTCAGCATCTTGTGCGTCAAATATATCCATACAAGGTACAGAAACTACTCTTACTGATTTTCCTTCTTTTTCTAGTTCATTTTTTGCATTTATAGCTAATTCAACTTCTGATCCTGAAGCAAGTATTATAAGATCTATATTATCCTTGTTTGATGCTTCAGATATAACATATCCACCCTTGAAAGCTTCTTTTGAAGATCCTTCTAACTGTGGTAGATTTTGTCTAGTCAATACCAATGCAGTTGGTGTAGTCTTTGAAGTCATTGCACTAGCCCATGCTACAGCTGTTTCTGTATAATCTGCTGGTCTAAATACATTTACATTAGGTATACTTCTAAGCATAGCCAATTGCTCTACTGGCTCATGAGTTGGTCCATCTTCACCAACACCTATACTATCATGAGTTAATACATAAGATACTGGTAATCCCATAAGAGCTGCCAATCTTATCATAGGCTTCATGAAATCACTAAATACAAAGAATGTTGCACAGAATGGCTTTAATCCACCATGTAGATATATACCATTAGTTATAGCTGTCATGGCCATTTCTCTTACACCAAAGTGTATATTTCTTCCACTTCTATCTACTGCTGAGAAGAAACCTTCATTCTTCATCTCTGTCTTGTTTGATGGAGCTAGGTCAGCAGAACCTCCTACCATATTTGGATAAATATCCTTTAATTTATTTATTATGTCTCCAGATGTTGCTCTAGTAGCCATTGGCTTATCTTCATGCTTCCAGTAATCAAGATTTTCTAATAATTTAGATTCATCATCACAACCGAAGAATTCATCCCACATCTTTCTTTCTTCTGGGAACTTGCTAGAATACTCAGCAAACATCTTATTCCATTCATCTTCCTTCTTTGCATTTTTATCTGCTATTTCTCTATAGTGATTATATATTTCTTCTGATACAAAGAATGGTTCCTGGCTATCCCAACCTAAGTTTTCTCTCATAGCCTTTATATTTTCTTCACCTAAAGGCTCTCCGTGTGCAGAAGCTGTTCCTTCCTTACCTGGACAACCAAATCCTATTTTTGTTTTGCATACAATTAGAGATGGTCTCTCTTTGTCAGCCTTTGCTGCCTCTATAGCCTTACCTATTTCAACAGTATCATTACCATCTTCTACATGAAGAACCTGGAATCCAAAAGCTTCAAATCTCTGTGTTATATCTTCACCAAACGCTATGTCTGTGTTACCTTCTATTGTTATATTGTTTGAGTCATATAATACTATGAATTTATTTAACTTCAATGTTCCTGCTAAAGAAAGTGCCTCATATGCAACACCTTCCATTAAACAACCGTCTCCAGTTAGAGCGTAAGTATAGTGATCTACTACTGGATAACCTTCCTTGTTGAATTTTTCTGCAAGATGTGCCTCAGCTATTGCCATACCAACTGCAGTAGAAACACCAGCTCCTAATGGTCCTGTTGTAGACTCTACCCCTACTGTATGACGATATTCTGGATGACCTGGAGTCAATGAGTTAAACTGTCTGAAGTTTTTTAACTGATCTATAGTCATTCCCTCATATCCAAACATATGAAGTAATGAGTATAATAATGCTGAACCGTGACCAGCAGATAGTATGAATCTATCTCTATTCTCCCACTTAGCATTCTTTGGATTATGATTCATGTGATTTGCCCATAATTCATAAGCAATTGGAGCTGCCCCTAGTGGTAAACCTGGATGTCCAGAGTTAGCCTTTTGTACCTGATCAGCTGATAAAATTCTCAATGCATTTACTGCTTGTTTTATATTGTTCATTTTTTCCTCCCAATAAATTATAAAATACATTAATATTATTTTGTGTATGATGATAAGAAATTTCATATCTATATAATAAAATATGTAAAATCAATCTCTAACACAAAAAAACTATACCTATATATAATACTACATTTTTTTAAATTCTTAAATACATATATCAAAAATTAATATGACTTTATTTAATATATCTTGATATCCATGTAGACAGTCTTTATTATTAGGAGTATAATATTTTTTGTAAATTAAATAAATAGGAGGTTTTTCTTATGAGTAAGTCAGCAAAAAAGAATCGTTGGATTTTAAAATTTGTAGTATTTGCAATAGTTTGTGTAATAGCTGCAGTATTTGGTTCTAAGATAAACAAGAATATACCAAATATTATAGCTGTTATATATCTAATTGCAGGTGTCGTTTGGTTTTATATTAACACAAGTGTTAAAATCAAAGTTCCTAAAAACATGAAAATGTCTAGATAATAAAACGCATTTTAATTCTATAATAAATATATAGGTTTTGTGAGGCTTTGATTATGATAAGAGATTATAAGGGTATTAAACCAAAATTTGGTAAAAATGTATATATAGATGTTCAATCATCTGTTATAGGAGATGTAGTATTAGGAGATGACTGCTCTGTTTGGCCACAAGCTGTCTTGAGAGCTGACGGAGATAGAAAAATTATTATCGGAAATAGAACTAATATACAGGACTGTGCTGTGATTCATGGATATGGGGATACTGTAATCGGTGAAGGTGTTACAATAGCCCATGGAGTAATTATACACGGTGCAAAAATCGGAAATAACGTGTTGATTGGTATGGGAACAACAGTACTTGATAATGCTGAAATAGGTGATGACTGTATCGTAGGTGCAGGAAGCCTTATTACTGGAGGAAAAAAATTCCCTAGAGGAAGCATGATTTTGGGTTCTCCTGCAAAGGTTGTAAGACCGCTCACAAAAGATGAGATACACAGCATTAAAACTAATGCCGATGACTATGTTGAAGAAATTAAAAACTACAATGAATAAATTTACGCAAATAGGCTTATTTTAGGATAGGCCTATTTTTATTTTATGAACACATTTAATTTTAATACCTTTATCAGCAAATCCAACTCCTATAATTTTATTTCACAGACGCATTTTTCAGCAAATCCAGCTCCTATAATTTTATTTAACAGACGCATTTTTCGGCAAATCCAGCTCCTATAATTTTATTTAACAGACGTATTTTTTAGTGAATTTAGCTTCAATAATTTTATTTAACAGACACATTTTTTATATTTTAATAGCCTAATTTTTATGCCTTTATTTTACAAACTTATTTATTTCTGTATATTAGTTATTTATATGCAATATAGTCAGTTTTCTAAGTTGTAAAAAAATTGTTTACAAATATGAATTCTTGTTGTATAATTATCTTAATTTAATATTTGGGTAGAGGCGCGATTGACATTAGTACCTATTTACAAGGACAGCAATCCGTGATTAGAGAAAGGGGATATCGCCGAAAGAATAGCTATTTTGCTGAATTACTATTCTTGAAATTACTGTTAACAGCAGTCGTTTTGTCATTATATTACATAATGGAGAGCTAACCATAGTTATAACAGAATCTTATGATGAAGTTGTATACTCAATTAAGCGATACTGATGTCTAACTATTTGACATATCAGTACTTCTTAACTGAATATCAATTTGCACCTTAATTGCATATTCATAGTATTATGAATAGATTTGATACAACTTTTGAGATTATAATTACAAATCAACAGAAATATTGATTTGATATAATATTGATTAAAAACAAGTGGAAGCTATGTAATACGATGGAGTGCTAGCCGACATTTGTTTTCTTTTTTATCAGATGTGGCTACACATCTGTTTTTTTATACCCATATACAGTAACTAATGGAGGTAAATATGGAAAATGTAAGTGTTTTGAAATTTGGAGGAACTTCTGTAGGTAGTATAGATAAGATAAAAAACATAAGTGATTACCTAAAGAAAAGAACTGATAATGGAGAAAAGTTAGTAGTTGTCGTATCAGCAATGGGTAAAACAACTGATCACTTAATACAAATGGCTAATGAAATAACTACATCTCCAGACATAAGAGAATTGGATACCCTATTAGCTATAGGTGAGCAAAATACAATTTCCCTAATGGCTATAAACCTAAATCATATAGGAGTTAAATCTCGTTCACTAACAGGTATGCAAGCTGGAATAAAAACATTTGGACAGCACACAAAAAGCAAAATTGCAGACATAGATTCCGATTTTTTGAAATCTCAATTGGAAGAATTCGATGTCTTAGTAGTCGCTGGATTTCAAGGATATAATGAAAACAAGGAAATTACAACTCTTGGTAGAGGCGGATCAGATACAAGTGCAGTCGCACTAGCCGCAGCTCTTTCATCACCTTGTGAGATATATACAGATGTAGTAGGAGTCTTTGGAACAGACCCTAGATTATATAAAGAAGCAAAAAAACTAGACCAAGTAAGCTATGAGGAAATGCTTGAATTATCGGCATTAGGAGCCGGTGTATTGGAGACTAGATGCGTAGAAATAGCAAAAAACTATAATGTACCTATATATTTGGCAAAAACTTTATCAGAAACGAAAGGAACTTGGGTTATGGAAAATAAGGATTTATTAGAAAAGAAAGTAGTTACAGGTGTGGCATTAGACAAAGATATATTACACGTTACACTGACTTGTGGAAATTGTTCAAACTTGTTTGTGGAAAAACTATTCAATGAGCTAGACAATCAGAGTGTAAACATAGACATGATAAGTCAGGTTGTAGTAGAAAACGGAGTAAATATTTCTTTCACATGTAAAAAGACTGATACACAATTTTTAGATATCGTATTAAACAACCTTAGAGAAACAAATCCATCTATGACTTCAAACATAAGAACTGATTGTGCAAAAATTTCTCTAGTCGGTTCTGGAATGAGGGATGTAAGTGGTGTTGCTGCAAAGGCATTTAGACTTCTTTGCCAAAATAATATAGATTTTTATCAGGTAACAACATCTGAAATCTCTATATCATATGCAATCGATGAAAAAATTGCCGAAAAAGCTCTTAATATTTTTTGCAGTGAATTTAACATATAAGGCAATAAAAATAATATAAGCTATAGATTACAAAACTTGAAGATTTCGATTTTATAATGCCTGAACCTTCAAGTAATAAAAACAATATAAGTTATAGATAAAAAAATATGTCTAATAAGTAATATTTACTATATATTGAATATTAGCAATATATAATATTTTAGAATAATGGAGGATATTGAAATGGCAAATTTTGCAATTGTTGGCGCAACAGGCGTCGTTGGAACTAAAATGATAGAAAGATTGGCTGAAAGCAATTTAAAAGTAGATAATATATACCTTATGGCATCTAAAAAATCTGCAGGTCAGGTTCTAAAATTTAGAGATATGGATGTAACCGTAGAAGAATTAAATGAAGATTCCTTCAAAGACAGAGGTATAGACTATGCCCTATTCTCTGCCGGTGGCTCTACTTCATTAAAATATGCACCTATAGCAGAAAATTGTGGGGTTATAGTAATAGACAATTCTAGTGCCTGGAGAATGGATCCTGAAATTGATCTTGTCGTACCTGAGTGCAACAAACCTTCATTGAATAGAAAGATAATAGCAAATCCAAACTGCTCAACTATTCAATCCGTTGTTCCTTTAAAACCGCTAAACGAAAACTTCGGTATAGAGCATATAACCTATACTACTTATCAAGCAGTTTCAGGTTCAGGAAAAGCAGGTATTGATGATTTGGTAAACGGCCAAAAAGGTGAATCTCCTTCTAACTATCCTCATCCAATATACAACAACGTTTTACCGCATATAGATGTATTCCTTGAAAATGGATATACAAAGGAAGAGATGAAGATGATAAATGAAACAAAAAAAATACTTTCACTAGATGATGATGTAAGTATAACAGCTACCTGTGTAAGAGTTCCTGTATTGAATTCTCACTCTGTAGAAATAGACGTTACATTCAAAAAGGAAACAACTGTTGACGAAATTAGAAATATACTAAAAAACTCACCTGGTGTAGTTCTTGTAGATGACGTTAAAAATAACCAATACCCTATGCCTATAAACGCAACTGGAATCGATGAGGTATTAGTAGGAAGAATAAGAAAAGATATATCTAGACCTAGAAGTTTTCATATCTGGTGTGTTGCAGACAATATAAGAAAAGGTGCAGCAAGCAATGCTGTTCAAATAGCTGAAATGTTGGAATCAATGAATGAAATTTAATAATATATAAATATAAAATTTAAAGGAATATAATTAAAAAATACAATATAGCTAAAATAAGAATATAAAAATAAGAACATTATAGGCTTTAAGTCTAAAATATAGAGATAGAAATAATATTATAGGCTTTAAATCTAAAATTTAAAATGTGATAAGAGAGGAGAATTATTATGACAAAATTATTTAATGGTATAGCAACTGCTATTATAACACCTATGCTTGAAGATGGAGGAATTGATTTCGATTCATATAGAAGATTAGTACAGTTTCAATTAGACAGTGGAGTAAACTGTCTAGTAGTTGCTGGTACAACTGGTGAAGGCTCTACCCTATCTATTGAAGAAAAAATAGAACTTCTAAAGGAAACTCAAAACCTAAGAGGAGATAAATACAACTGTACAATAGTATTGGGAACTGGTACAAACGATACTAGAAAAAGTATAGAAAATACTAAAATCGCAAAAGAAAACGGAGCCGATGCAGTCTTACTTGTTACACCATACTACAACAAAACGAGTCAAAGAGGACTTGTTGCTCACTACAAGGCTATTAATGATGCTGTGGATATTCCAATGATTATATATAACGTTCCTGGTCGTACGGGTATGACAATTCAGCCGCAAACTGTAGCAGAATTATCTGAGTTAAAAAATATAGTAGCCTTAAAGGATGCAACTGGAAGTATGGCTTATATGGATGAAGTTAAAAGACTTTTAGGAGATAGTGATTTCCAATTATTCTCAGGAGATGACGGGTCATTCCTAGACTTTTTGGTAAATGGCGGAGATGGAGTTATAAGCGTTGTAACAAATTGCCTTCCTTTAGAATTTATCAATGAATACAAGGCTTTTTTGAACAATGACATAAAAACGGCAAGAGAAATACAGCATAGACTAAATCCTTTTATAAACTCTCTATTCTCAGATGTAAGCCCTACACCTGTGAAAGCCTGCCTAAAAGAAATGGGTTATTGTGAAGAATATTTTAGACTACCATTAATACCTACAACAGAAGATGTAAGAAAAAATGTAATTAAGCTGTATAAAGAAAATATTTAATACAATTTAACTATAAAATAAAATACTATATGAATAAATTATATAGATAAAAAATATTTAATTGAAATATACACTATTTTTTTATTGAACAAGAATTATATAATTGAAATATAGTATGATTGGAGGTATATATGAAAATCATTATAAGTGGATATGGAACAATGGGCAAGGTAGTTGAGTCCTTAGCACTAGAAATGGGTATCGAAATAGTAGGTGTATTTTCAAAACTTGAAACAAACTGCCCCTATAAGATATTTTCTAATGCAAAAGATATTTCTGGAGCGGATTGCATAATAGACTTCTCTCATCCAAGCGTTACAAGAGAACTATTAGAAAATGCATCCATACACAAAACTCCAATAGTTGTAGCTACAACTGGAGCAAGAGAACAACTACAAGATTTGATGGATGAACAATCAAAGCATATACCTATGTTCTTTAGTGCAAATATGAGCTATGGTGTATATGTTATGACACAATTATTGAAATTTGTTACTCCTCTACTATCTTCATATGATATAGAGATACTAGAAAGACACCACAACAAAAAAATCGACTCACCTAGTGGAACTGCAATCAAACTATTAGAAGCAATCCAATCAGTTGACAAGGACTACTTCCCTATTTATGATAGATCTCAGGGTGAGCATAAGAGAGAGAAAAAAGAAATAGGTATGAGTGCAATGAGAGGCGGTACAATAGTCGGTGAACACGAAGTTTTGTTTGCCGGAACTGATGAGGTAATAGAAATTACACATAGAGCCCAATCTAAAAAAATATTTGCAGACGGTGCCTTAAAAGCTGGTATGAAATTAAAAGATAAAGAGAACGGTTTTTATACATTTGAAAACCTGTAATTAAGATTTTTTATTAAAATCTAAAGACTACAAACATTATTTGAAGCCGGTTCGATAAACAGCAATCTAGAATTTAGAGCTTATTTTGGGCCGGTCTGATAAAAACATTTTGAATTTTTGACTTTAAAACTATGTCCACTTTGACATATAACAAATTATAAGATAATTAGGAGGATTATTATGAAGGAATTTTTAACATCAGAAGAAATTATAAACTATATTGCAACATCAAAAAAGACTACACCTGTAAAGGTATATACAAAGGGTAATTTGGGAGAAATAAACTTTCCTGAAGGAGTTAGAGAATTTGGTGGTTGCAAAAGCAAGGTATTATTTACAGACCTAAATACATGGAAGGAAGTATACGAAGCAAATAAAGACAAAATAGTAGACTTTGAAATCGAATTGGATAGAAAAAACAGCGCTATACCTATGATCAATCTAGAAAATATTAATGCTAGAATAGAGCCAGGTGCCTTCATTCGTGAACATGCTGTGATAAAAGATAATGCTGTTGTAATGATGGGAGCTATAATAAATATAGGTGCAGTTGTCGGTGAAGGCACTATGATAGATATGGGAGCTGTACTTGGTGGAAGAGCAACGACAGGAAAGAATGTACATGTAGGTGCTGGAGCTGTTTTGGCTGGTGTTATTGAACCAGCAAATGCAAACCCTGTCGTAGTAGAAGACAATGTTTTAATCGGGGCAAATGCAGTAATACTTGAAGGTGTTAGAATAGGTAAAAATTCAGTAGTTGCAGCAGGTGCAATAGTTACAGAAGACGTCCCAGAAAATACAGTCGTAGCTGGAGTTCCTGCAAGAGTAATAAAAAGAACAGATGAAGTCGATGGCGAAAAAATAAGTATTGTAGACGCATTGAGAAGTCTTGACTAATGGGTGAAAATTATGAAGTATACAACTATTGAAGACATAAAAAGATGGAGAAGACATATCCATCAAAACCCAGAACTATCTCAAAAAGAGAATCAGACGGCTGAATATATAAGAGAAGAGTTAAAGAAAATGGGTCTTGATTATACAACTCCCCTACCTACTGCTACAATTGTAGAGTTTAACTCAAATTCAAAGGAGACAATATTGTTGAGGGCAGACATAGATGCCCTTCCTATAACAGAAGCTAATGACGTGGATTACAAGTCTAATAACTGTGGTATAATGCATGCCTGTGGTCATGATGCTCATACTGCAATGCTTTTGGGTGCCTGCAAAGAAATAAATGAGATTCATAAAAAAGGGAACTTAAATATAAATGTATTATGTGTATTTCAACCGGCAGAAGAATCTTTCGGCGGTGCAGATCAGCTAATACAAAAATACGATTTTTCTAAACATAATATAATATCATCCTTTGCAGTCCATGTGAATCCAGATTTCAATGAGGGTGAAATAGTATCTAGAATAGGTGCAATAATGGCAAGCTGCAACGAATTTGGCATAACTGTAAAGGGAAAATCTGCACACGTCGGTATAAGAGAAAATGGTATAAATGCTATGAACGCAGTAAACGTAATGTACAACCAAATTCAACAAATACCTACCTTCGATTTAGATTCAAAACATACAAACATCATCCATATTGGTCTTGTAAGAGTTGGTGAGGTATTGAATTCAGTTCCAGAAAATGGCTTCATGGAAGGAACAATTAGGACTTACAATATGGATGACTTACAGATAATAAAAAATAGGATGAAAGAAATAGTAAAAGGTGCAGAAGTATCTACAAAATGTAAGATAGATTTGGACTTGAGAGATGGATATCCCGCTGTTTTAAACGATGAAGAATTGCTTTCAATAGTAGAATCCGCTGCCACAAAGTCTGGTGCAAAATTTATAATGAAAAAAGACCCTTACCTATTGGGAGAAGACTTTTCATTTTTTAAGGATGTATCTAAGATAAACTATTCATTCGTTGGAATAAGAAATGAAGAATTGGGATATACAAGTGGACTTCACACTCCTACCCTAATGATGAGAGAAGAAGCCTTAATATATGGAGTTGATTATTTTGTAAATCTCGTATTAGAATATTCTTAATTTATTTTTGATATCTCATACTAGAATATTCTTAATTTATTTTTGATAATAAATATCTTTCATCGAAATAAATCTGTAATATATACATGATGATTGGTAGATAATAATTAATTTTAGGGAAAGGATGATGATATCTATGGATAAAAATTATAATACAGCCACATTAGAATTTGACCTTGGAGCTTTATATCATAATGCATCCTATCTAATGAAAGAGTCCGGTAATGTAATCGCAACGGTAAAAAATAATGCCTATAATTTTGGTCTAGAAAAGGCTGTTTCTACTTTTTATAAGGCTAATATAAGGTGTTTTGCTACCACAAGTTTGGAAGAGGCGGTTGAAATAAGAAAAATATTAAACAAAATACAAAACAATCATATGACCTTAGGTAACAAAAACCTTGTACATGAAAAAAATTATCCTTCAGAGTCCATGAATGATTTAACTGAAGATATACTTATATTTTTATTAAATCCATGTACGGACTTTGACACCCTAAGGTTATACAATATATCTTGTTCTATAGCAAACTACGATTGGTTGGTTGAAAATTCAAATTCCATGTTTGGTATAGACTGGCATCTAGAATGGGCAGGCTTTATGAGAAGATCTGGATGTAGAAGTGAAGATGAATTTTTGAAATGCTTAGAATACGCCAAAGACAACGATATAAACATAGAGGGAATTTGGACCCATTTTGCTTGGGCAGATGAGTTTGACGAAGATAATATGTATGAAAAAGAAAAAAAATCTTGGTTGGAGATACAACAAAAGGCAAGCGTGAAATATAAATTTAAATACATCCACGCTCAAAATTCAGCCTCATTCTGTAGAGATAATAAATTACAAGGACATACACATATTAGAGTCGGAATATTATTATATGGCTGCCCTGGATATGAGGGATGGAAGGATTCGGATAAGATAAAGCATTGTATAGATTTGTATGCATCTGTAATCACTGTCAAAAACCTAAATAAGGGTGAATCCATTGGATACTGTTCATCTTTTACAGCAAATGAGAAAACGAAAATTGCCGTTATAAACATTGGATATGGTGATGGACTATTGAGGAAAAGAGTCTTGGGTCATGATGTTTTTATAAATAACAAAAGATATAAACTTGTATCGATGATGATGAGTCATACGGTCTGCATTGTAGATGATGAAGTGGGTGTTGGAGACAAGGCGGTATTTTACTCTAGCAAAATACCTATTTATGAATACACATACAAGGGTGTTGGTGCAAACTCTGAACAAATATCTCCACTAAACCACAACTCCCTACACATTGTGTATAAAGAGGTTCAATACTAAACCACAACTCCCTACACATTGTTTACAGAGAGGTTCAATACTAAACCACAACTCCCTACACATTGTTTACAGAGAGGTTCAATACTAAACCACAACTCCCTACACATTGTTTACAGAGAGGTTCAATACTAAACCACAACTCCCTACACATTGTTTACAGAGAGGTTCAAT
>F241_Great_Cormorant__coassemble_702_pt1 | contig 12861 bp, 10 predicted proteins | sample F241_Great_Cormorant__metabat2_high_PE_009 | metagenome-assembled genome bin F241_Great_Cormorant
CTTGTTCACACATACTATTTCTATATATTTATTCTTGTTCACACATACTATTTCTGTATATTTATTCTTGTTCACACATACTATTTCTATATATTTATTCTTGTTCACACATACTATTTCTATATCTTTCTATACATATATTCCATTTTGTTCTCTAAGTATATTTCTATAAATAGACACTATCTCCTTATCAAATAGAGCTCTTTTTAACTTTACAGAAGTCGCTCTAATTTCAGATAAAACCAAGTTAGCCATATCATCATCCAATACTGTATCGTATTCCAAGAATTTGTTTATGACTGCTGCTTTTCCAGAGTGCTTTCCTATTACAATCTGTCTTTCCCTACCAACTTCAGATGGATCAAAGGCTTCATAATTCTTTGGGTTTTTCAATGCTCCATCGGCATGTATTCCCGATTCGTGTTTGAACATATTGCTTCCTACAATCGCTTTCCATGCAGGTAATTCTCTTCCAGAAGCTCTTGATACGTATTCAGATAGTTCGACAAATTTTCTAGGATCTATCTTTGATTCAAAATCAAGAACATGACTTAGAGACATCAATACCTCTTCTAAGGCTGCATTCCCTGCTCTTTCTCCTAATCCATTCACTGTTACACCTATGTGATTAGCTCCACCTAGCACTCCTCCGATTGCATTTGCTGTTGCCATACCAAAATCATTATGAGTATGCATTTCTATGTCAAATTTTGTTGCTTCATATAGCTTTTCTATCTTTTTTCTTATTGTGAATGGATCCATTATACCTACTGTATCACAGAATCTAAATCTATCTGCACCTGCCTGTTTTGCACACTGCATAAATTCAATCAAAAAGTCTTCATCAGCTCTTGAAGAGTCCTCTCCATTTACAGATACATATAATCCATTTTTTTTGGCAAATTCTGTTGCCTTTACCATATTTTCCAAAACCCATTCTCTTGAAGTTCTCAATTTGTTTTGTATATGAATATCAGATACAGAAATTGAAATTGCAACCGCATCCACTCCACAGTCTATGCTTTGTTCGATATCTCCTATAACAGCTCTATTCCATGCCATAATACTAGACTTTAGATTCATTTTTACAATCTTTTTTATAGCTTCTTTTTCATCTCCACCCATAGTAGGTATACCGACTTCCAACTGATCTACACCTAAATCACTCAACATTTCAGCTATCATAATTTTCTCACTATTCGCAAATACGACACCTGCAGTTTGTTCTCCATCTCTAAGTGTAGTATCAACTATCTTCAAATTTCTTTCTCTAATCTTATCAAATACGCACATTTTAATACCTCCAATAATCATTCCTTATTTATATAGAAATATAATTTATACTTCATACTTCGATATTGAAATATTTTTTTAACATATTTCATTTCCTTGAATATTATTATAAATGATAAGAGGGATAAAATCAATAGTATTTTGCAAGTTATTATTAAAATTATGCATTTTCACTTCTTTTTTTATTAAAAAAAGGTTATTTATGAAATTTCACCTATGTCAACTTTCATTTTTAAAGTCATCTTTGTCGTTAATTTGTATTTTATCTATTCTAATTCACTTCTTCAATTCCTATGATAAATATGTTATAATATCATTTGTCACATTAAAACAAATACATGGTTGTATACGATTTAATCAAATTTAATTAAGATATAATGATAGCAAATGATTTAATCAACATGTATTTGGATTTATTGTCTTTATTTTGATTCATAACCAATGAAGATATCATATATATTATTTTATATAGAAAGGAAAAAAATATGATTTTTGATAAATTTAATTTAAGCAATATTTTAAGAGAAGGGTTAAAAAAAAGGGGCTTCAAGGAAGCAACAAAGATTCAAGAACTGGTGATACCAAAAATTTTAGAAGGAGATAATATTATTGTAAAATCAAATACAGGAACTGGAAAAACTTTATCATTTGTAATACCTATTCTCAATAGTTTAACTTCAGAAAAAAAATTCACAACTTTAATACTTGCTCCTACACGAGAATTGGTTATACAAATAAATAGTGAAATTGAAAATCTGTTAAATGAGTTGATAAAAATAGATGATTCAATAGATATATCTGTTCTTCCCATTTATGGTGGAAAAGATATAAAATCACAGATAAATAAATTAAAAAAATCAATTGATATCATAGTTGCCACTCCTGGTAGGCTATTAGATCATATAAATAGAAAATCAATTGATTTATCGTCTGTAAAGAAGGTTGTAATAGATGAGGCAGACCAAATGTTATTGATGGGATTTCGTGGAGAAATAAATTCGGCGTTATCAAATGTGGATAGAATTGAGCAGCTAATACTTCTTTCTGCAACTATAGATCCAAAAATCAAAAAATTGGCATATAGATATGCAGATAACATAGATTTTATATCAAATGATGTTCCTGAAAGTATACCTAAAAATATTAAACAGGAATTCATAATGACAACAGATAGACAAAAATTCGATGACTTATGTCGCATTTTGGACAGAGATAATCCTTTCTTGGCGATTATATTCTGTAGAACAAAAAATAGAGTTGATGATTTAGAATTAAAGTTGGCACAGAAGGGATATAATTGCGATAAAATTCATAGCGATATATCACAAGCAAAGAGAGAAAGGTCAATAAAAAACTTCAGAGATATGAAAACACAGATATTGATATCAACTGATCTAGCTTCGAGGGGATTGGATATTACTGGTTTAACTAATATCTACAATTATGATTTTCCTGAAAATCCACATGACTATATACATAGAATAGGAAGAACTGGACGTATAGGAAATAATGGAAATGCGTGTTCATTTATAACAGAAAAAAATATTGCAGTATACGAGGAATTAAAAAAAATAATGGTCCCATAAAATTAGGTGATACATAAAAATTCAAAAATAATGGTCCCATAAAATTAGGTGATACATAAGAAATCAAAAAATAATGGTCCCATAAAATTAGGTGATACATAAGAAATCAAAAATAATGATCCCATAAAATTATTCATATAAAAAAGAGGGTAATACCCTCTTTTTTTAGTATAAGTCTATTATATTTCCTTACACCATAATCCGTGTAAGTTACAATATTCATATGCTACTAAAGCCTTATCATCATCTGCTAATGTGAACTCTGCTACTGGCTTATCTGTTGAAGTTAAATCAACTCTTTGAACTGTCTTTTCAGTCTTTAATACTATGAAGTTTATTAGATGTTCTTCAGTCATTGGATGCTCTACACTTCCAACCTTAACAACAACCTTGTTTCCATTTACTTCTACAACTGGAACGTGCTTTTCTCCAGCAGCATCAGTTGAGTTAGCCTTCATAACCTTCATTTCTTCACCACAACATAATAATGTACCAGTTGATTTAACAACCTTTTCTACTACGTTTCCACATTTCTTACATTTTAAAAATTCTAAAGTATTTGTCATTTTATTTCTCCTCTTTTTTAAATACACTTATCGCATATACCTTTTAGTACCAAGTGCATAGACTGAACCTTAAATTTTTTGCTACAAGAATGAGAAAAAACTTCGATGTCGTCATATTCTATATCAATTATTCTATTGCACTTTTCACATACAAAATGTTGATGTTCCTTTAAATTACCGTCGAACCTAACAGGATCACCTGGTATACTAATTTTTTTTATAAACCCATTTTCTTCTAATACTGTTAGATTTCTATAGACTGTACCCAAACTTAAGTTTGGATTATCTACCTTCAATCTATCGTATATATTATCAGCAGTAAGGTGTTCATTACTATTAAGGACAACGCCTAGTATCATTTCTCTTTGTCTCGAAAACTTCTTCATATAAACACCTTCCTATCTCAAAATAATATTATCTCCAGTTTTCAGCCTTTATTTCAAAGAATGCCTGTGGGTGCTTACATACTGGACATAGCTTTGGAGCCTTCTTAGCTATGTGTATATGTCCACAGTTCTGACACTTCCAGATTACTATTTCATCTCTTTCAAATACCTTACCATCTTTTAAGTTCTGAAGTAAAGTTCTATATCTTTCTTCGTGTGTCTTTTCAATTGCTCCAACACCTTCGAATAATCTTGCTAATTCCTTGAATCCTTCTTCCTTTGCATCTTCAGCAAATCTCTTGTACATATCAGTCCACTCATAGTTTTCACCTTCTGCAGCAGCTAATAAGTTTTCTTCTGTAGTTCCTATTTCACCACCGTTTAAAGCCTTAAACCATAGCTTAGCATGTTCCTTTTCGTTATCTGCTGTTTCTAGGAATATATCAGCTATTTGATTATATCCTTCTTTTCTAGCCTTTGATGCGAAATAAGTATACTTATTTCTAGCCATTGATTCTCCTGCGAAACACTCGTGTAAATTCTTTTCTGTTTTTGTACCTTTTAGTTCTAAAGTCATTTTTCTTTCCTCCATAAAACATTTATTTTTTAATTTGTAACAGCTACTTGAATTTTAATATTAGTAACTATTACTATTTTCTATACTATGATTATATACCTTACAAAGAACTATGTCAACACTTTTTTTCTCAATTAATAAATTTTTTTTTAGTTTTTTCATAACTCTCTGTGTTTGGATTATACCCTAGCATTTTTTATATTAAACAAAAAAAATATATTTTTTTATATCTAATAAAACTTAATTTGATAATCACATGTACTTAGCTTGTAAATACTTATCATTTGATTGGTGTTTAAAATGTAATTTTAAATTTTATATTTTATTTATACATATAAACCTTATTTTATTTACATTATATATTATATGTTGTTTTTTAGAATATATTTTTTATATAATTTCTATTCTCAATTGATATTACATATCTATAATAAGACGTAAGATTTAATTTCTATTATACAATTCTACTCTACTATATTTACTAATACTTAAGGCATATTCTTAGATTATTTATACCTCATTATAAAAATAAGACCCTAGTTTATAGAGTCTTATTTTTTCATTATTATTATTTTTTATATTATATAATATTGTAAATATTATTCTATTACTATATACCTTATCATTCTAAGATCATTTTTACATTATTAATCAATATTATTCTATTACTATATATCTTATCATCCTAAGATTATTTTTACATTATTAATCAATATTATTCTATTACTATATACCTTATCATCTTAAGATCATTTTTTTACATTATTGATCAATATTATTCTTATTTCTATTTACTTTTATATCTATTTGCTTTTATACCTACGAAAATTTATTTTACATCTATATCTATGCAAACATTATTCTTTCATCATATATGTCCTATTTTATTCTGGTATTATCATTACCTTTGATTTTGTGTGTTTTAGAACATATGATGTACAAGATCCTATCATCCTAGTAAATCCTGTTTTTGTTGATTTTGTCATTACAATTAAATCAATATCATCTTCTTTTCCTTTTTTTACGATTTCATCACCTGCATATCCAAATGTGAAGTATAATTTAACTTCATAATCATCAAGGATTTCTCTAGCCTTACTCAATAATTCTCTACCTATTTTTTCAGAGTTCTTTATTTCATCACTCATTGATAGACCATCTACAAATACCAATTCTTTCACATTCATTATAGTTACTTCAACCAATTCTGGCTTACAAAACGATTTCACAAAATCTAAAGAATGCATACTTCTTTCAGTTCCATCTATAGGTATTAATATTTTCTTTTTAGTCATAAAATCATCTCCATTCAATAAACATATAAATATTTTATTAATTCCTTACTTAAATGATACACCAAATAGATATATTAGTCAATATTATTACTAAATAAATAATTATACCTACTCTTCTAGAGTCGTCAAACATATGTAACAAAAAGCTTTCTACAATTTGGTGTCTTGGGAAATATATTGCTTACAGTGTTTAGGGTCCTCAAACATATGTAACAAAAAGTTTTCTACAATACCATTTTGCCATGTGACATTGTGCGTATATATTTCATCTTCAAGTATTCAAAAACTTTTCAAATAAAGATTTTGTATTTTATCAAAACTACATTATAAAACCGTAGACTAATATTTCATTAATCTACGGTCAATATATTTTTAAAGTGTTCTTTATTTATGTTATTGTGCTACATCCCTTATATATTATTAGGCTACATCCTTTGATGAACGTGTAACAAAGTATGCTATTAATCCTAATACTAATGTTGGAACAACCCAGTTAAATCCAAGATCATTTCCAGGGAATTTTGTTACAAAGCTTAGTGCTGATAGTGAAGGGAATTTCGCTCCCAATACTGTGAATAAACTTACAACAAATGCTGTTCCTGTAGCAATTTTATATACTATATCCTTCTTTATCTTATCCTTGAAGAATGCAAGTACTATCAATACTATTGATGGAGGATAAACTACATCAAGTATTGGACCAGCAAACTTAACTAATCCGCTAACACCCATTGTTGCAGCTACTGTTGAGAATACACAAACTATAAATACAAACTTAGAATAGCTTATCTTCTCTTTGAATAATAATGTTAAATATTCAGCAGATGCAGATGTTAAACCAATTGATGTTGTCAAGCAAGCAAGAGATACTGCTACTGCTAGTATAGATTTACCAACTGTTCCAAGTAATCCTTCAGTAACATTTACTATAACCTTAGCCTGTTGAACATCCATACCATATTTAGTTGATACAGTTGATCCTAGGAAAGTTAACCCACCGTATATTAGACCTAATCCAACGCAGGCTACTATACCGGCCTTAATAAGCATTTTAACTTGTTGCTTTGGTTCTGTATAACCCTTGTTTACAAGTGTCAACATAAGAACTGAACCAACAGCTATTGATACGAAACAGTCCATAGTCTGATATCCGTCTTTTATACCTCTTTCAAATATACCATTTATCATTGGTTGTGGAGTCGGATCTCCTAATGGGCTTATCACACCTTTTATTATTATTACAGCTAAAGAGATTATTAAGAATGGAGTCAATACCTGTCCTATAATATCTACAACCTTTGATGGTCTAACAGTTAAGAAAAATGTTAGAACAAAGAATATAACAACAACTACTATAATTGGTACACTGTTACCAATTAATGGTGTTATACCCATTTCATAAGTTGTTGCACCAGTTCTTGGTATTATTACCAATGGTCCAACACACATAATGTCGGCAAAACTTAATATTATTGCTGGAATTGTACCTATTCTACCAAATAATTCCATTATCTTTCCTTGGCATAGTGCTATAGCTATAACAGCTAATAACGCCAAACCTGCATCGGAAAACGTAAACCCAGCAAATGCAGTAAACCATTTTGGCCCAGCTATTATTCCAAGATATGGCGGGAATATTAGATTTCCTGCTCCGAAGAACATGGCGAATAAAGCAAAGCCAAATACAAAAATATCCTTTGTACTCCCCTTTTGATTCATAAAAAAATCCTCCTTATTTTTTTTCGTTAAACGTGACTTTTTAAAATGATTTGTTCACTTTTTTAACTTATATCATTATTATAAGTTTATTTAATTAAGTTGTCAAGATAATAAAATTACACAATAACATTGATTGATATTTTATTAACACTTAATTTTATTAACATTGAACGGGTTTTTTTCTTAATAAAATTAAGTTTATCCCTTCATTGTTTTTGTAATGATAACATTTTCCTTTTTTCCTTGAATTTACTTAGTTTTTCGATTCATTTTAATAAATTAACTTTTCGGAAACCGTTTTCTGATTTTTTTTATTCATTTTTCAGTCATTATAACATTTCCAAACTTATTGTCTGTCATAATTTTATTTTTAATGTATTGTTTATAAAATATCAATTTTTTTATATATTTTTAACCTTTTTCATGTGTTTTTCTTATTGTTTTTTAGTATTATCTTAATTGTATTTTAATTATTTAACTCTATTACAATCATTCATTATTATATTTGTTATAAATATTTAAACAAAAAAAAGACAGAGAAGATTATTTTTTTCTCTGTCTTTAGATATTAATTATCAATGTTTTTTATTTTTTTATAGATATTTCTACTTAATTATCAATATCCTGTATTATACTTGGATCATCTTGGTTTGTGTTATTAGAATTATTATTAGAATTTGAATTTTTACTTGCATTATCAAGTTTTGTTATCCTATTTATAGCCCATATTTTTCTAATTTGAGTTTTTAACTCATCAAATGACCAAGATTTTGTAGTATTTATTATGCTATTAGGGTCATTTATCAAGAAATCACCATTTTTGTTGTATCCTTTTATTACAATTATGTGTCCTCTATCTGTAAATATACCAGGTTTTACACTTGCAATTAGTATATCTCCATTATCTAAGGCTCTCTTCATCTTTGCTTCTACAGGAATTACATCTCTTGATGTCAATCCAAATTTACCTAATCCATCTTCAAACAATCTCCAACTAGTAAAGTTTTTAGGAGATACATATCCATTTTCTTGACTGTATTTTGCTATTTTATATGGATTTACATCCATGTCTTTATCAAAATACTTTATTACCATGGCTAATGATGTAGGACCACATCCTGATAAACCAATCATTTCTTTACCATAGTTTCTATATCCCCATCTTCTATCCCACTGTAGGAAGTATGGTACATTTCCATCTACATTATAACTTGTCGTAACATCTTTTAACGATTTTTGATTATATTTATCTCTATCCTTGTAACTATATACATAGTCTAATGTTTCTGGATTTCTAATTAATTTTTCTAACAGGTCAGTAGGATATGAGTCTATATTGTCTATTATATACTGTAGCCTCTTATTCTCAGAATCGCTTAAATTGCTTCCCATAGATTTAAGTTTGGCTAATATATCCTTTTTATCACCCTTATTGTCCGTTTTTCCTTCTTCCTTCTTTTTAACAGGTTTTTTGACCTCTTTTTTTGTTTCTATTTTTTTGTTATCGAAAAACGGAATATTGTTTCTAAATCTATCTAAAAGTGCAGATGAGAATATAAGAACAACAAAGACTAAAATAACTGTTATTGCTATAGTTTTATTTCTTTTGCTATTTTTATTTCTATCACTTAGAGATTTTCTATATGCCTCTTCTCTTATATTTTTCTTATTGGCAATACTCTCTTCTTCTCTTTTAGAATTTTTCTTTTTCGTTTTTTTAGATGATCTTGTTTTTCTACCATCATCTTTTTGCATTTTTTGTATCTTTTTGATACCTTCTTCCATAAGTCTAATATCATCTGCCTCTGACAACTCAATGGATTTATCCATTTCCTTGATTTCATTTTCATTAATCTCTTTTATTTTTTGAGTATCATAGTCATTGATATTACCTATGTTCTTCTTCTCTATTATTTTTTTTATTTCATCTTCAGTATTGTCTTGACATACTCTGTTTGTTATCTCATCCAATATATTTTTATTTATAGTTGGAATGTCATCTATAGATGTTAGTTTCTTTGTTTTTTCTTCGTCACTAGAATTTTTATTAATATCGCCTTTTTCAAACTCTGAATACTCCTTGTAAATTTCTACACTAGATTTATCCATGTTTTTTCTTTCTTTGGCTTTTTTTCTTATGTATTCAATCTCATCATCTATTGATCTAACACCTATAGTATCAAAACTAATAGTATTTTCTAACTGACTGTCATTCAATTTGTCCGATTGTTTTTCTTCTTTTAGCTTTCGTAAATTTTCTTCTACATCAAATCCAGACGAATCATTTATCTCATAGATTGGAGATGACTTGCTCGTGGCTGACTTCATCTGATTTACGACTGCCTGTCTTCTCTTTCTGCAATTGAATTCTACCGTTTCTGCATCAAACTCTTTCACAGGATTTCTATCTTCAACAATTTGTTCGCTTTTCATCGATGCGTGTCTTTTAGAAAGTAGATTTTCTTCCATCGCTTCTTCTCTACCAATCAAATCTTGATAAATATTAGCAAATTTATTATCTGACTTCTTACCAGACGAACCTTTAAACGAATACTTTGTATCATTGTTTTTTGGCATTGCTATTATCCCCCTTTCTATCTGAACTATAGTCTATACTTTATAATATCACAAAAAAAAATAAAATAAAATATAAAAAAGGAAGTTGACTACATTTTTAACTTTTTTTAAGTAGTAATATTATCACTTCCTTAAGATTAGACTTTTTTTCTTTATTTTTTCTTTATTTTTATATGTAAATCCATAAGTATTATATAGAATAAACACACAAATATCTTTTAGTAATTTTCGTACTCTTACAATTATACTTCTATCAACTGAATTTTTTCTAACCTAATCACTTTATATTCATATCAACTCTGCTTTGCTCTATTTCTCTTATACTTCTTTCATCTGCAGTTTCTCCCATATTTTGTATGCTTCTTTCAGCTACAGTTTCTACCATATTTTTTATGCTTCTTTCATCTGCAGTTTCTACTCTATTTTCTTTATGCTTCTGTATTCTTAGATTTTTCTAGTTTGATTTCTTTTATTCTATCTTCTACATTATCTATAGTAATAAATGCTAAAAGTTTAATCACTTCATCATTCAATCTTCCAAATAATTCATCTGTATATTGAGCCATACCACTAGCTATCATACAACAAGCATCTGTATCCCCTGAGTGCCATTTAGACTCAACAATAGGTATATTTATAGCTTCATATACCTGCTTTAAATTTATCTCTTTTCCAGGTCTAGATATATTATATCCACCATTGACTCCTGCCTTTGTCTCTACCAATCCTGCTTTTTTACATTTTGACATTACCTTCCTAATTCTCGCTGGATTTGTACATAGATTCTCTGAAAGCTCTTCACTGGATTTAGATACTGAGTTGTGAGAAAGATATACCAAAGCATGAATTGCTATTATAAACTCGCTCATCTTCCATTTTTACCTCCACAAAAATATTTTTATCATAATTTATACCTTAAATATATAAACATCCCCTTTAGTTATTGTATTTTAGGTCATTTATATAAATATTTATTATACTAATTTATATCTTATATATAAATGTTTAATGTATTAGTCTATACCTTAGATATAAATGTTTATTATATTAATTTATACCCTAGATATGCTTTTACAAAACTATTATATATTGTTATCCTAAAATTATCAACAATTTGAATATAAATTATATAATATCTAAGTAAACTATGCCCATATCTTCTTTTTCATCTTCTAATTTTTCGTTTTTTATAAGTTTGCAAAAATATATATTTAAAGCGTTGAAAAGATCTAGTATTTAACTCACATCTAGTCAACGCTTTAATTGTTATCTATTATCGTTCTTTAATTTATACGCTTTAATAATTATCTATTATCGTTCTTTAATTTATACACTTATTATATTTTTTTGTATAATTTTTTATTTTACCATATATTTTAATTACTTCATTTTCTATTTATTTGTTTACTTCAACGTCTGCTTTAATAATTCTCTTTATTAGTCTCTTAATATGTTAAGATCTTGTCCACTCATAACCTTATTCATTGTTCTAACAGAGCACATTTTTCCACACATTGTACAAGTATCTTCATGTTCAGGTTTAGATTCTTCTCTATATCTTCTAGCCTTTTTGTCATCTATTGCTAGATTAAACATAGCCTCCCAATCTAATATCTGTCTTGCATCTGCCATCTTATTATCCCAATCTAATGCATGAGGTACTTTTTTAGCAATATCAGCTGCATGTGCAGCAATTCTTGTAGCTATAATTCCCTCTCTCATATCATCTAGAGTAGGAAGTCTTAAATGTTCTGCTGGAGTTACATAACATAGAAAATCAACGCCTGCACTTGCTGCAATCGCTCCACCTATAGCAGATGTAATATGATCGTATCCTGGTGCTATATCAGTTACCAATGGCCCTAATACATAAAATGGTGCATTATGACAAAGTTTTTTCTGTAATTTTACATTTGCCTCTATCTCATCTATAGCCATATGTCCAGGTCCTTCTATAATTACCTGTACATTCTTTTCCCAAGCTCTTAAAGTTAATTCTCCTAATGTAATAAGTTCCTTTATTTGACAAGCGTCTGTCGCATCTGCCAAACATCCTGGTCTCAAAGCATCACCCAAACTTAGAGTCAAATCGTATTCTTGACATATTTCTAGTAATTCATCATATTTTTCATAGAATGGATTTTCTGCATTATTTAATTCCATCCAAGCATACATCAGTGATCCACCTCTAGAAACTATATTCATCTTTCTTTTGTTTCTTTTGAATATCTCCATAGCCTCTCTGTTCATACCTGCATGGATAGTAACAAAATCTACTCCATCTTTAGCATGTTTTCTGACTACATCCAAAAATTCATCTGATGTTATATCTTTTAATTCTTTGTCATAAAATCCTATGGCGTCATATACAGGAACTGTACCTATCATAGCAGTCGACATATCTATTAGTTTTTTTCTAAACTCTTCTGTCTTTCCAAAAGAACTCAAATCCATTATCGCCTCTGCCTTCATTGCAATAGCTTCCTTGACCTTATCTAATTCCTTGTCTACATCAGGACAATCCCTTGATATACCTAGGTTTACATTTATCTTAGTTGAAAGACCTTCTCCCACACCTTCAGCTATTAAGCTTTTGTGATTTTTATTGGCTGGTATAGCAATTCTACCCTCAGCAACCCTCTTCATAAGTTCATTTGGGTCCATATGCTCTTTCTTTGCTATTCTTTCCATTTCCTTTGTAAGTATTCCTTTTTTTGCAGCATCCATCTGAGTTGTATACATATTATTTCTCCTTTATTTTTAAATTTTTATTGAATTCTATTTATTAATTAATAATCTCATATACATAGACTTATTTGACAAATTAACAATATTTTATACCTAGGCTTATTTGCCAAATTA